>Ga0180007_10005827_pt1 | contig 12259 bp, 7 predicted proteins | sample MM_PC_MetaG_FD_121122 | JGI IMG/M metagenome (GOLD analysis project Ga0180007, IMG submission 121122) | Groundwater microbial communities from the Aspo Hard Rock Laboratory (HRL) deep subsurface site, Sweden - MM_PC_MetaG | ecosystem: Environmental > Aquatic > Deep subsurface > Groundwater...
CATACACCGCTATTTTTTATTAATTTTGAAATATTTACTGCGTTATCTGACCTCAAAACAGCACGAATCATATCTTAATGTGAAATTGATCGAGAGTTCAAAATAACGTTCGTTTTCTTTACCGGATAATTAACTTATAAGTCGGGCCAGGGTGATTTGCAACGCCGGTTGTTGAAGTTATGCATAAAAAATATATACTATTGCAACTCTGTATGTTCCATTATAAATTCATACGAGAAAAACAGTCTGTTTGATTGGTGTTTTATACTTGAAGCATATGAGTCATGCCGTAGAGTTCTATCTCCTAAGGTTTGAAACGTGCATATATAATAGAGAATAGGGATGAAGCTATTGAGAAAGGCTAAATGACAGAATACCACGCCATATACTACGCTCATGAACTCAGTAAGCGACACTCCCTGAATGACTCCGAGAAACTTGCACCAGCCCTGGCTGATGCACAGCTTGATTTGAACCCCCATCAATTGGATGCGGCTTTATTCGCTTTTCGTTCACCCCTTTCCAAAGGGTCCATTCTCGCGGATGAAGTAGGCTTGGGAAAAACCATTGAAGCAGGGCTTGTTATCGCTCAGAAGTGGGCGGAAAGAAAGCGCCGGATTCTGATTATCACCCCTGCTAACCTGCGGAAACAGTGGGCTATGGAGATGTCGGGAAAATTTTATATCCCCGCCTGTATCCTTGAATCAAAAAATTTTAAACAGTTTCAAAAGGATGGCCACACAAATCCGTTCAATCAAAACGAGCTGGTGATCTGTTCATATCAATTCGCGGCTAAAAACAGTGAACTGTTAATGATACAGCTCTGGGATCTGGCGGTTATTGATGAATCCCACCGTTTGCGGAACGTGTATAAGCCGGACAATAAAATTGCAAAAGCCATTAAAACAGCTCTGTTGAATACACCAAAGATCCTTTTGACCGCAACGCCTCTGCAAAACTCACTGATGGAACTTTATGGACTGGTGAGTGTTATTGATGATTATGCTTTTGGTGATGAGAAAAGTTTTAGGGCACAATATGCTCGTCTAACCAGTGAAGATACCTTTGATGAATTAAAAAACCGTTTGGCTCCCTTATGCCATAGAACACTTAGGCGTCAGGTTCTTGAATATATCCGCTATACAAACCGTATTCCTCTGACAGAAGATTTTTATCCCACAGATGATGAAATCGCCTTGTATGATATGGTTACGGAATATTTACAGCGGGAAACGCTTTTTGCTTTGCCGAATTCTCAAAGGCAACTTATCACGCTTATTCTAAGAAAATTACTTGCCTCTTCAACGTTTGCAATTGCCGGTGCTCTTGACTCACTGGCAAGCAGATTAAAAAAGTTTTTAAGCGATGCGACATGTGAAGACGGCATTGATGGCATTAAAAATGACTTTGATGAATTTGATACGGAATCTGAAGAATGGGGTGAGGAATCAAGCCAGGAAGAACTGACATCGGCGGATATTACCGCCATTAAAAAAGAGATTGAAGAACTTGAGTTGTTCCGGGATCTGGCGGTCAGTATTACGGAAAACGCCAAGGGGCTTTCCCTGTTAAGCGCCTTATCCCATGGATTCAAGAAAGCAGTTGAGCTGGGTGCGGCAGAAAAAGCAATCATATTCACCGAATCACGAAAAACCCAGAACTACTTAATCAATCTCCTTTCAGAAAACGGCTACCAGGGGGACATAGTGCTGTTCAACGGGACGAATGCAGACCCTTTATCCAGAGATATTTATTCAAAATGGGTGAATAAATACAAAAATACGGACCGTGTCACAGGTTCCAAGACAGCGGATATCAGGGCGGCTCTGATTGATTGCTTCCGTGAATCAGCAAAAATCATGATCGCCACAGAAGCCGGGGCCGAAGGGATAAACCTGCAATTCTGTTCCATGGTGGTCAATTACGATCTCCCCTGGAATCCCCAGCGTATTGAACAGCGCATAGGCCGATGTCACCGCTATGGACAAAAGCACGATGTGGTTGTGATTAATTTCATCAACCGCAAGAATGCCGCAGATCAGCGGGTGTATGAACTGTTGGACCAGAAATTCAAACTGTTTTCCGGTGTGTTCGGAGCAAGCGATGACGTTCTGGGTGCGATAGAATCAGGAGTTGATTTTGAAAAGCGGATTGCCGCCATTTATCAGAACTGCCGAACCACCGCTGAGATTGAAGCGGAGTTTTCTCATCTGCAACAGGAAATGGAAACCCAGATAACAGCCACCATGAGTGACACCCGGAAAAAGCTGCTGGAAAATTTCGATGCCGATGTTCATGACCGCCTGCGGGTTAACTTGACCGAAAGCCGCGAGTATTTGAACAAATACGATACCATGCTCTGGAAGATGACCTTGTTTGCCTTGAACGGGAAAGCGGATTTTGACGCCGAACATCTTCGTTTCAACCTGCATCCATCCGTTAATTTTGGTGTTTCAATCCCTGTTGGCGCTTATGCTATGACCAGGGAACCCGTTGACGCTCACCGTTATCGAATCGGCCATCCTCTGTCCCAAGCCCTGATTGCCGAGTGTAAAAACAGGAAGCCCGGTGAGGGAAAGCTCGTGTTCGATTACACAACATGGCCCAAAAAATCGGGAAATCTTGAACTCCTTGCCGGTCAATCCGGTGTCCTGACCCTGTTTCAACTTTCCATAAACGGGGCCGATGAACAGGATCATTTCATTATCAGTGCGATTTCAGACACAGGTGAAAATATTCCGGAAACAACGGCCAGACGGTTTTTTGATTTGCCGGTTAAGGAGATGAGCCCGGCGTTGACACAGAGCAAAACGGATGCGACACAGAAAGACTTTGAAAAGAAAAAACAGATGATTCTGTCTGAATTGGCGGAACGCCAGTCACGCTGGTTTGATGATGAAATTGAAAAGCTGAACTTCTGGGCAGATGACAAACGGAAAGGACTGAAAACAACCCTCAAGGACTATGACGATCAGATATCCATCTTAAAAAAAGAAGCACGGCTTGCCCCGAATCTTCCGGACAAGCTGGCTATCCAGAAACAGCTGAGGGATATGGATAAAAAACGGGACACTGCATGGCGGGAATATGATGAAGCCGCCAAGCAGATTGAAACACAGAAAGACGAACTTCTGGATACCGTGGAAGAGCGGCTCAGACAGACGGTGGAAGAGAAAACTATTTTCACGATAAGGTGGAGTATTGTTTAACACATCGAAACCGATGCGGTTAAATCAAAAGGGAATCCAGATTTTAATTTCCCCGAATTGAGGGGATTAAAATCAAGCGGAGTTGGACCGTTTTATGATATCCATTGATCACATGAAATTATTGACCCCGGATCATTCATCCTGAAGGGTATAGAACATCAAGGAGCCAAACCATGAACCATCATTCTGAACCATTAACCGGAACCTCCATGGATATCCCTGCCGAAAACCGTGCGCGGTTGAAACAGCTATTCCCAACAGTCTTCACCGAAACCCGGAACAACGACGGCGAACTGGTTGAATCCGTGGATTTTGAACGGCTGAAAGCGGAACTCGGAACCTTCACCGATCTTTTCGAATCCAGGCGTGAACGGTATGGCATGGACTGGCCCGGTAAAAAAGACGCCCTTCGCCTGATCCAGACCCCCAGCGCCGCCACTCTCAAGCCTTGCCGTGAGGAATCGGTGAACTTTGACACCACGGAAAACCTCTTTATCGAAGGCGATAACCTGGAAGTTCTGAAACTCCTGCAAAAGAGCTATTACGGCAAGGTCAAGATGATCTACATCGACCCGCCGTACAATACAGGCAAGGAGTTTATCTATCCTGACAACTTTAAAGAAAATCTTGATACCTATCTGGAATACGCAGGGCTGATTGACGGTGACGGAAAGAAGTTTTCCACCAATACGGCCAACGAAGGGCGATTTCATACCAAATGGCTGAATATGATGTACCCACGGTTGTATTTAGCCCGGAATCTCTTGCGGGATGATGGGGTTATCTTTATCAGTATTGATGATAATGAGGTGAGCAATTTACGGAAAATGTGTGATGAGATATTCGGGGAGGAAAATTTTCAAGCGAACATATTATGGCAAAAAAAATATTCTGTATCAAATGATGATCCTGGAATAGCACCAATGCATGATCACATACTTGCATATTGCAAATCATCTACGTTTACAAGAAACCTGCTTCCACGGTCAGAAAAGCAAAATGAAAGATACAAAAATTTTGACAATGACCCTCGCGGTCCGTGGACATCCGGTGAATATGTAAGTAGTAAAACAAAGACTGAAAGACCAACCTTATGGTATCCGATCAAACATCCAATAACTGGAGAAGATATTTGGCCTGACGAAAACGCCGTGTGGAGATATTCGCAAGAGAAACATAATCAAATGGTTGAAGAGAATAGACTTTATTGGGGGAATGATTTTTCTTATAAAATTCCTCGGATGAAACGATTCTTATTAGAAATTCAGGATGGTGTTGTCCCTTCAACATGGTGGCCCTTTATTGAAGTCGGTCACAATGATGAAGGACAAAAAGAAACCGGCGAGCTGTTGGGTAAAAAAATTTTTACAACTCCAAAGCCAGTTCGTTTAATAAAGCGGATTCTTCAAATCTCAACATTAACAGATTTATCGTCAAGCGAGTCTGACATCGTTATAGATTTTTTCTCAGGCTCAGCCACAACTGCCCATGCCGTATTTGACCAAAACAAACAAGACAAATGTAATCGTAAGTTTATCCTAATACAGCTCCCAGAACCTTGTGCAATCGACAGTGAGGCTTTTAAAGCTGGATATAAATCAATTGCTGATATTGGCAAAGAAAGAATTCGCCAGGTGATAAATAAAATAAAACAAGACCAAGAATCTTCTTCAGAACCAGCCCCATCCGAAAATAATAAATTGAAGCAGCAGACCTTATTTGATGATAGCATACAGCAAAATAATGAAAGCGGATCGACTACAACAGCACTTGAATCGACAGTCAATAATCTTGATCTCGGCTTCAAAGTCCTCAAACTCGATAAATCCAACTTCAAACAATGGCAGAAACTCGACCCAGCCACTCCCCCGGATAAGATTGAAAAGCAACTCGAACTTTTTGTTGAGCATATCGAACCCAAAGCCTCACAGGAAGACTTGTTATACGAAATACTCATCAAGGCTGGCTTTATGCCGACCACAAAAGTCAGCATACTTGAATTGAAAGACGGTAAATTATCGGGTAACGATGAAAAAACGTCCCCTCAACCATCGTCATTAAACGTCTTTTCGGTCGAAAATGGTGCTCTGCTTCTCTGCCTTGAAAAAACCATCACCAAAGAACTGATCGACGCCGTGGCTGATTGTGAACCCATGCAGTTCATCTGCCTTGATGCAGCGTTCAACGGCAACGACCAGCTCAAAGCCAATGCCGTTCAGACCTTTGCCGCCCGGAACATGCAGCGTGAGAAACACAACCAGATCGTTTTCAAAACAGTATAAAATAGGCGGTATGATGAGCATACAAAACCAAGACGTAGAGGAATTCCTTGAAATAAAAAAATGGATCGATCAAGCCCGGACAGATGCTCTTAAAAGCGTCAATATCCATTTGATCCAGCTTTATTGGAAAATAGGTGGCTGTGTCAGCCAGAAACTATCGGATGCGGCGTGGGGAGATAAAACCGTTGAAAAACTGGCGGCATATCTAAATCGTTCCGGGCCTGATTATAAAGGGTTTAACCGAAGAAATCTTTACAGAATGCGGCAGTTCTTTGAAGCCTATCCGGATCATGCAATTGTGTCATCACTGCTGACACAATTGAGCTGGACAAACAATCTGCTTATCCTGTCAAAAACAAAAACGGATGAAGAACGGCAATTTTATCTTTCTCTGGCGGCTAAAGAGAGATACTCAACACGAGAACTTGAACGGCAACTGGATGCCGCCGTATATGAAAGAACCATGCTTTCCGAAAACAAAGGCTATCCCGTTGTATCAAACCGGAAAGACATCGACACGCATATTAAAGACACCTATGTCTTTGAGTTTTTAGGACTGCCGGGCGATCATTCCGAAAGCGATCTGCAAAAAGGGCTGCTCAAAAATCTGAAACTCTTTATCCTTGAACTTGGCAAAGATTTTCTTTTTATTGGCGAGGAATACAAGGTCCAGGTGGGCATGCATGACTATTATATTGACCTGCTTTTTTTCCATCGTGAATTGCAATGTTTAGTGGCCTTTGAACTGAAAATAACGGATTTCAAACCTGAATATCTGGGGAAAATGAACTTCTATCTTGAGGCGCTTGATCGGGATATACGTAAACCCCACGAGAACCTTAGTATTGGCGTTTTGTTGTGCAAAGGTAAAGACGATGAAGTTGTTGAATATGCCCTCAGCCGCTCTCTTGCACCTGCAAAAATTGCGGACTACACCTTGAAATTACCTGATAAAAAACAGCTTCAGCAGAAATTGCATGAATTGTTTGAAAATATAAGCCGTGAGGAGGGATCAGAATGAAACTGAAATTCGATTCCAGTCTTGATTATCAGCTTGAGGCGATTAACAGCGTTACGAACCTGTTCGAAGGCTTACCAAGGGTGGATACAGGTTTTCATATTGATTTTGGCCGAGCGGATGATGAGATGTTCAACGAGTTGGGGACTGAAAACAAACTCGCACTTTCACCGGATCAGCTCCTTAAAAATCTTCAGGCTGTCCAGGCCCGGAATTACATCCCCAAATCCCGGATGCTGGTTGAAACAAACAGCCCCTATAGTTTCCCCAATTTTTCGGTGGAGATGGAAACCGGCACCGGCAAAACCTATGTGTACCTCCGAACGATATTTGAACTGAACAAGCTCTACGGGCTCAAAAAGTTCATTATCGTTGTCCCTTCGGTCGCGATCCGGGAAGGAGTTACCAGCTCTATCACCATGATGAAAGACCATTTCAAAGGGCTCTATGACAATGTGTCGTTTGATCATTTTGTATATCAGTCTAAAGATTTAAGCCGGGTCCGCCAGTTTGCTTTGAATAATGTGGTTCAGATCATGGTGATCAATATTCAGGCGTTTCAAAAAGACGCCGGTGATAATGTGGATTATAACTCCCTCACCAATGAACAGAGGAAAAAACTCAACGTCATCCATCAGGAACAAGATAAAATGTCGGGACGACGCCCCATTGAATATGTTCAGGCGACGAACCCGATTCTGATCATTGACGAACCCCAAAGCGTGGATAACACCGAAAAATCCCGGAAGGCCATTACCAACTTGAGCCCGCTTTTCTGCCTTCGGTATTCTGCAACCCATATCCATCCATACAATCTTCTGTATCAGCTCGATCCGATCCGTGCCTATGACATGCGGCTGGTCAAACAAATTGAGGTTGTGGATGCTTCAAGTGGCCAGGATTACAACCAGACGTTGGTCAGGCTTGATGCCGTGGGCTATTGGCCCAAAACATCAAAAACACCACAAGCCAAGGTGACCCTTTTTGAAAACACGCCAAACGGTGCCAAAGAAAAGCAGATTAAAATCAAACATGGAACCGATCTTTCAAGCCAGACCACACGGGCAGATTATGACGGCTATCTGGTAACGAACATCAATGCCGAACCCGGAAACGAGTATGTGGAATTCCAGAACGGCGTTGTGATCGAGGTTCATAAAGAATCCGGCGGAATGAGTGACGAACGCATAAAAAGCCAGATCGAGCAAACCGTTGAAGCTCATTTTGCAAAAGAAAAAAAGCTGAAGCCCAAAGGAATCAAGGTTCTTTCCCTCTTTTTCATTGATCACGTCAAAAGCTACCGCTCTTATGATGATGAAGGTAACACCCAGAAAGAAAAGATTGCTCTATGGTTTGAAGAAGCATATACGGCCATAGGCAAAAAGCCCATGTACCAGGGGCTTATTTCTCACCATGCGGAAGATGTCCACGACGGTTATTTTTCAGCAGACCGGAAAAAGGGCAAAATTGTCGAACTTCTGGACACCACCGGCAGCACCAAAAAAGATGATGAGGTGTATGAACTCATTATGAAGGATAAGGAACGTCTGCTTTCTTCCGACGAGCCCTTGCGGTTTATCTTCAGCCATTCCGCCCTGAAAGAAGGGTGGGATAATCCCAATGTGTTTCAAATCTGCACCTTGCGTGAAATGGGGACAGACCGGGAACGCCGCCAGACCATAGGCCGTGGTCTTCGTCTTCCCGTCAACCAGGACGGGGACCGGATCTATGATGATCAGGTGAACCGGCTCACGGTCATCGCGAATGAAACATTTGAGAGTTTTGCAAAAGGACTACAAAGCGATATTGAAGCCGCAATTGACCCGAATGGCGGTTTCAAATTTGGCCGTGTGCCACAATTGGCCTTCATTTCCATTCTGAACGCTGACGGCGTGGACTATCTCAATCCGGAGGAGTCCAAAGAAATCTGGGAATATATCGCCAAAGAGGGATTCATAGACAAAAACGGTGATTTTACATTGTTATTCCAACCCGATAAACCTGATTTTAAATTCGAACTTTCAGGAAAGTATGCCAGTCTGGAAGAATCGATTGTTAATCGGATGAGGAAATTCCTGCCACGGGATTTTGTTAAAGATGCCCGGAAGCGCCAGAGCGTTTCCTATAATAAACGAATAGAGCTGAACGCGGATTTCAAAACGTTGTGGGATAAAATCAGCCAGAAAACCAGATATTCCGTTGAATTCGAAACGGGAAAGCTCGTTGATATCGCATCGGATAAAATAAAAACAATGCCGGAAATCAAACGAGTTCAGATTGAAATCACCAAACGGGATCTTGAAATTAAGGAATCCGGACTTGAGGGTGGAAAAATAACCAGCAGTCGGACCCATAGTGTCAAAAACGAACAACCCTTGCCGGATATTCTTGCTTTTTTGCAAAGAGAAACGGAACTGACCCGTGGCACATTGGTTGAGATTCTTAAATCATCAGGTCGGCTTAAAGAGTTTGCCGTTAATCCCCAGGCATTCATGACAGAAACCGCGAAACTGATTAATCGGGCACTGCATGAATTAATCATCGATGGCATTAAATACGAACCCCTGTCCGGTCAGTTTTATGAAATGCGTTTATTTGAAATCCAGGAAGTGGAAGAATACCTCACCCGCCTTTATAAAGTTGATAGCACCGACAACCGGACCCCTTATGACTTCATCGCCTATGACAGCGGAACGGAAGAGGAGGTTGCACGGCTTTTGGATAATGACGACCGGGTGAAATTCTTCTGTAAGCTTCCCCGATGGTTCAAAATCGCAACCCCTCTTGGTCATTATAATCCAGATTGGGCCGTGGTTGTTGAAGATTCACAGAAATTGTATCTTGTCCGAGAAACCAAAAGTACCCTGGACAGAGATAAACGGCGTGGAGATGAAAACAAGAAAGTTGATTGCGGGAAGGCTCATTTCAAAGCTTTGAATGTGAATTTTAAAGATGCTGTGACGATTTATGACGTGTTACAAGCCTAAGTTGAAGTAGTTGTTTTAGCCGGGGCTTAATAAAACATGGCAATCCATCTGATTTATTAAGTTTCCTATCAAATTTATGAAATTGAGGTACAGCAAAATTGCGCGGTTATATTTCCACTGGACAGGCCATTTATGATTTCAAACCGCTACAATCAACAAGCCGAACTGATTTTTACAAAATATTTTTTTTATGCATAGGGGAATTGCATTGAAGAGTTTACAGCCTTAATCTAAGCTTATAATACTCAGCTTGATTATTTTCCCAGGGACTAAGGATATAATATATATGAATGATCAAATAGATACAAAAAAAATTGATCAGTTATTGCAATATATCCTTTATGTGGCTTCGCAGAGCGATGACTGGCAAGATAAAGAATTGAGCATGATCCATCTGATTAAATACGTCTATCTTGCCGACCTGGAATACGCAAAATTCAATCACGGAAAAACATACACTGGGATAACATGGGTTTTCCATCATTATGGCCCTTGGAGCGTTCCTCTCTTTAAAAGGATTGAACCTGCTTTAACTGACCTTGGCGCGATTAAAAAAACATACGAATCAACAAAATTCGAAGGTGATTTCAAGAAATGGCGTTATCCAAACGATGGTGATACGGAATATGAAATCAATCTTATTATTTCAGGCGCCATCCAGAAATTTGTATTGAAATTCGGTTCCGATACAAGGGGCTTACTTGATTATGTTTATAAGACCGAACCCATGCTTCGTGCTGCCCCTGAGGATGTTTTGGATTTTTCAGCTGTAGCGATACCCACAAAAAAAATCGAAGAAGAAACAGCGAAACAAGAATTGACAGAGCGGCAAAAGAAAAAGAAAAAGGAAGCCTGGGAGGATCTGAAAAAGCGGTTTCAAGAAAAAATGCAAAACAGGCCCAAGAAAAAAAGAATTAAACCACCCCCCCCGGTTTATGACGATATATACTTTGAAGGTATAGAGTATTTGGATTCACTCGCTGGAAAAGACATTGAGGATTCTTCCGGCACGATAACAATATCTGATGATTTGTGGTATTCTGAAGCGAGATATAAACCTGATGACGAATAATTCAATTCAAGAACTTGCAGATCCTTGGTGGATTGTGGACGATAAAAAGGATTTCAGACGCGGGCGTCTGGTTCGAGTTTTTATCCCTCATGTCAATAAAATACCAAAAACTTTGGAAATAACCGGGAGAAATGAACCTACATGTCATAATAAGATTGATTATATAACAAAACCATTGAGGATTAATTCTCCACCCAAGTTACCCCCCACGCCAGCTGCGGCCTTTCCTGTGTTTGATAAAGAAGTTTTAGCTGTTTACAATGCGAAAAAAAGACCCGCCATAATCATTTGCGGTGGGGGGGACGATGTTCCAAAAATTTTAACACGCGGGAAACCAAAGTGGCAAAGCGATACAACCATACTCGTTGCTCCATGCTATGGAGCCGATGAAGACGAAAAAAGGTCAGGCATTAAGCCTGAATTCATCGAAAGGATATATGCTTGTCAGTTTCCACAATTTATAGCGGATAAACTGCCGATAGGAGGCGCATCGGAATCCGTCATCCGTCTGGACCATTTACAACCTGTTGGCAAACATCATGATTCAGTTGAATTCACGCCACATTGTTTAAGCGAAACAGCTTTGGATATAGTTGATAGCTGGTTGGATTGGTTAATAACCGGAGAAATGGATGAAGATTCGTTGTTATCCTTTTTCCGGGAAGAACGGAAAGAAATTTAAGACACGAATTCCGGGGACAGCATACATAATTTTTTCGTCATTGCTTTGAACGTTAGTCTTCTACTCATAACTAACATTCATTGGTAAAAAGGGGACTCTTGATATATTATGACATTTGCTTTAGCGATGAATTTGCCAGATGGGGTTTTATTGTTGGGGGACCGACGACGAACATTTCACAATTCAGACGGGTCAACAACAACAAAGGATGGTGTCACAAAATTGATAAAGATTTCTGAAGATCTTTATGCCATTGGGTTAGGCATAGAATTTGTGACGTACTCCGTGATAGTTAATGTTTCAGATGCAGTCGATAAAATTAAATCACCTGAATCACTTTTGGATGTTGTAAAAGAAAAATTTAAAATATGTTGGGAGGCCCATACAAGCCTGTATAAGGGACCAAATCTTGACCATATAGAAACAGCTATAATCTTTGCCGGTATTATAAATAATCAACCTTTTTTTCTTCAATACAGTTTAAATAGAAAGCCAACAATAAATACAGAAATATTTAAGGTATTAGCTGAAGGAGGAAATGGTATTGGTAATGAACTTTTACAAAATATTCAGATAAAATGTAGCAACGGCACACTATATAATGTTAAAAAAGGTCCTATAAATAAAATTCTTGAAATAATAATTAATACATCAAGAGACCATATATTTAAAAACGAATCAATTGAATATGGTGTCGGTGGTGGCATCAATTGTGTTGTTATCAGAAATAAGTTCACTAATTATTTTATATAACCACATATTAATGTTAGTTATGTCCTGAACGCTAACATTCGATTTAATTAGGGGCAACGGTCCAATACCGTAATGATTTTTGAAAACCTAAGGTTTCAAGAATTTGAGGGGGCTGTTCAGAATACCCCATTTTGGCCCAATGGAAACATAGCTGCGATTTCACCCAATAGAAATTCCCTTTTTTGAAAAGAACTGGAACAATGGCTCACTGAATTGGAAAATCCTTCATTGCATCCCAGTATTCCTTTTCAATGTC
>Ga0180007_10005828_pt1 | contig 12259 bp, 8 predicted proteins | sample MM_PC_MetaG_FD_121122 | JGI IMG/M metagenome (GOLD analysis project Ga0180007, IMG submission 121122) | Groundwater microbial communities from the Aspo Hard Rock Laboratory (HRL) deep subsurface site, Sweden - MM_PC_MetaG | ecosystem: Environmental > Aquatic > Deep subsurface > Groundwater...
CACAATTCCAACACCAGCTACCACTGGTCGGCGCTTGTTTTCCTGTTTGGTCTCGGAATTTTGACGATTTTTTCTGCTCGTTGGAAAAATAAAAGCGGTCGACTTTCTTCCGATTAAATCACCCGCGGAATAAATCTCCACCGAACTTTTTTCTGATACTCACGGTAATCCGGATCGGCGCGGAGATGCCTCTCTTCGGTAAACGCGCGCAGAATGTAAATCGCATTCCACGCGAGAAGGGAGAGAAACAAAGTGGGATTGAGAAAAGGGAGAAATTCAAACCACCATGCGAAATTTTTGGCGATGTAGGCGGGATGGCGAACGAAACGGTACGGTCCGCGCGAAACGATTCCGCGATTTGTGAGATTGCTGGCTTTGAAACCAAGCGCGATCGTCGCCCAAACATAAACACCAAAAGCGACTAGAATTCCAATTTTGAGAAAATCGAAAAAGTAACCGTCGGTCAGCCATGCCGAATTTTTGAGCAGCGGGATGAAATTGTCAGCAGCGGAATTGAAGGGCGGGTAGCAAATCAGTGCCACTACCCAGCCAGAGACAAAAGGATCAACCGATTTAATGTTGTTGCGAAGAAAACGAAATTCAAAAGCGTAGGCGAACGCGAAAACCACGGTGTCGATAATAAAAATGAGGTTAAAAATAAGATGGTAGCCCGACTGCCAAAAAAAGCTAAAAAACGACTGGTGGATATCCATTCCTTTCCAAGAGGCGAGGAAACTTTGAAAGTGGGAGAAAAAGAAATTCAACATCAGCGGGAGAAAGAAAAATTTCACGAGAAAAGAGAGTGCTGCCGTCCGCGCCGCAGCGCGAATTTCCGGAGAACGATTTTTGCGAAAAATAAAGTCGCGGAGAACCACAAGTTTGTCTTTTCGGTAATTTACTTCGGTGGTGAAAAAACGAAAACGCAGAAAATAATACGGGATTCCGAAAATGAGATAACTGAGAAAAAGAAACTTCAAAACTGCGAATGTCTCTTCGCGCAACAGATTTGAGTAATAAGAATGCAGCGAGTAAATCGCAAAAAGCATCCCAAAAATCGCGAGATTCGTGAAATAGTGGGCGAAAATTCGAAGAAAAATCTTGCGCAAATCAGAGATCTAGTTCTTTGTGCAGAATGTCTGCAATATTATCAAATCCCGGCGGCGGATTGTTTTGGATTCGGGAATCGTAACGCAACACCACCGCCTCACCCGCCTGCGCATTCGTGGCTGATTCCGGACCGGACAATTCATCGTAGGCAATTTCAGTGAATGGATTTGCCTCGTCATTACAGTTAGAAATTTTCCAGTTACTAACGCCATAAGGATCAAGCGCGGAAGTCAAATTACCGCATTGAAAATATTCGCGGAGGTAAGCTAAATCGTACTCGACCGCCTCGTCCCACGACGGATCAGGAAAACCGCCGCCGATTACATACGGTCGTCGAGAGACGGGACAATCTAGGTCGTCATTCGGCCAAACCGGATCGACCGCACCGCCGATTGAGTTGAGTGAGAGAATCGTTCCTTCCCACAAAATTTGATTTTTGAAAGTTTGATACCAAACCACATTGTCCCGCGAAGTCCCTGTTTCGCTCGGTAATTGCCAACCGGCATCAGTCGACTTCACACTCCCCTCGAGATAATAAGCGCCGACAACATTCGTCGGTTTGGGGTGCAGGAAAGCGTCTCCACCGAAAGATGCCCCGCAAACATCATTTTTGAGCAGAATCACTCCAAGACTGGCAGCGGAATCAGGCGGGTAAATAAGATTATCGGCAATGCGAAGATCTGCACCGCGAACTACCAGCGTGACCGGATAAGGCGGGAGGACGAAATCGTCGCCCGGCGCGTCAAGCGTGACCGAGCCGCCGCTCGGCGGATCGAAGAAGATCACGTTATCAATCGCGCAGTCCGCGAGAAATTTCCATTCACCGTTGATCGGGTCATCGGAAGAATTCGAGCGATCGAGATATTGGAGGGAAAGATCGCGCACATCGAAATCAGAAATCGTCACTCCATTGCCGGTCGCATCGCAACCGCAGAGATCGACGATGTCGCCGTTTGCGCAAGTAACCGGAAAGCAAACATTTTCCTCGTGAAAAGGCTGCAAAATCTGCTCGATACGAGGATTCATGAGGCTGCGCGCTTCGGGATAGGAGCTATCACAAATATTTTCATTGTCGGCCACGCTTGCGAGCGCGCCCGAGCAATTCGCGCCTGTCCCGGAGATTGGTTGCACTCGAGTATTGAAATAGCAGGTTTGGCTGCTCGTCGAGCCAAGCGGCGAAACGCGAACCTTGTAAGTCGATTTATATTGAGCTGGAATATAGAGTGTTTCGCCGACAATTTCGAAATCGCCGGTTGGTAAACAGTCGGAAAATGTCGCGGCGCGAACATCTTGGCTATGATTCGCGACTATCGGGGTGCTGGCAACCTCGACACAAACATCATTTTCCGTGAAACACCCTGCACCGCTCACATTTAGCGGAATCGCAATTTCGCCATTTTCAATTTCTAAATTTGGAAGCGTGCAATCAAACAACTCTGGGTCACAATCGATATCAAAACTGCAACCGCCGCTAGAAGAAGAGGATGACCCGCCCGAGGAGCTTCCCGAGGAACTTCCACCGGATGATGAGGAAGATCCACTGGAAGAGCTACCACCTGTGCTGCTTGATGATGAACTGGTGGAAGAAGTGCTGCTACTGGTTGAGGAGGAAGTGCTGCTACTGGTTGAGCTGGTGGAAGACGAGCTGCCATCACCGTCTCCGTCTCCGTCTCCGTCTCCGTCTCCGTCACCATCTCCATCTCCATCTCCATCTCCATCTCCATCTCCATCTCCATCACCATCACCGTCACCATCACCGTCACCGTCACCGTCACCGCCAATTGTTTTACAATTAGCGTCACAGGTAGCGGTATTCGGAGGTTCGCATTCCTCTCCGGAATCGACATTGCCATCGCCGCAAAAAGAAAAAGTGGTCGTTACGCGCGTATGGTGAGTATCACTCTCACTATCTGTATAATTTGAAACCATCTCAGTAATTACGTTCTGGTTTTGTTGTGCCGCCGAGAGGCTTGGAAAGGCTTCATAATGCACAAACCCAATAAAAGTCTGATTTGTTACTTTATAACCCCCATAATCCCATGTGTGACTTTTTGCCGTAGTCGACTGACAACTACAATAGCTACTTGTCAAAGCTGAACTTGGGTCACTTCTATCAAAACTGCCATTGCAGGCACAAAGAGCAATCCACTCTAAACTTGCTGTATTGCTCGAGTGAAAACTGACAGTAACGTCATTTAAATATAAGAAATCACCGCTTATCTTATAAAACGGATGGTTGTCTAAATAATAATTCCCACTTATGCTGGAGAGATAATGACTAAATGTTTTAAAATCTCTAGTGTAAAGCGCATGCGCATTTTCGATTCCCAAAAAACTAAAGAAAATTAGTGCGACAAAAAATGAAAAAACACGACGAATTGAGCAATTTTTAACTTCTCTTTGGCGAGAATCGTAAAGCTGTAGCATGTGGTATTTATTGAGATACATCCTCAGAAGGAGGCAATGGTGGAATACTGCCATCTATTTGCGCGTTTTGCAAATCTATAGTTATCTCTTCTTTTAACTTCTCTGATTTTGAATCAGAATCAACATTTGCCACCGCTATTTTTACATCAAAAAAGCAACTGTCGTCTTCTGTTTTTTCGAACTTGACCTGCATTTCTCCTTTTCTCACAGCTTTAATCTTGCGTCCCTCAATCTCTGCGACACCTCCATTATCCACGACAGTTATTGTCCAAAGTTTTGGGTTAAAATTTTTGATTGTCATTTCTTCATTCATTGACAAAAAAACATATTCTTCGAGATTCAATTCGCAGTCTTCTTTTGTTGGGGGCACCCAAAAAACAGTCGCAAAAAGCAAGAGCGCAATGCAGGCAATCGCGAAACCAAACGCCAATCTCTTTATTTTTATCATGGCAAAAATCATGTCAGAATTTTAACATTTGCATCTCAAGGGTGGCAATCCTGCTGTTTTAAAATCAAGAAGGAGGGATAGGTCCAGGAGTGGGACCAGGTCCAGGAGTGGGAGGGATAGGATCAGGTTGAGGGATAGGACCAGGCGTGGGTTCATGTCCGGGAGTTCCTCCACCACCTCCCGATCCCCCGCCGTCCCCCGATCCCCCGCCGTCCCCCGCCGTCTCTTCTTGCTCAACAGTCTTCACTTTCTTCTCTTCGCCTCCAAATTCCTTGTAAATAGGAATCCCCAGCAAAATTAATTGCCGCACCACTCCAGCCAAATCGGCATGTATAAGTGAATCAAGTCCGACACTCTTGATGTCACTTTCGGAAATGAAAACCGCGTTGAAACACTTCTGGCGAGCCAGCATGTTGTATGTGACTTCAAATTCGCTGCCATCTGTCAGCGTGACCATCCTTTTGAATTCGAGTTTGTAAGCTCCGCCGAATCCCGGAGAGATGAAGTGCTCCCCGCTTTCAACATTCCCCTGTCCAGTGTTGGCAACATAACCATTCTCAAATTCTTTAAGCTCTTTCTCGGAAAGCCACTCGGCATTTCCGATAGCTTCTGCTGTTTCGGAATCGCGGATATGCATCCCTGTGCGCTCGCCGGTGTTTTCGTAAAAAGTTTCCGCGATATTTTTATTTTCTTGATCGACATTCAAAATCAAGAGATTCAAAAATCGCGCGAGTTGAAGTTTTGTCGCATCGTCTGATGAAAGCCCTTCGATATTCTCCGGCGAAACCATCGGAAGATGGCTCGTTCCTTTTTCTGATCCCTTGTAAAAATCATAATTTTTGAGATTCACATGTTTTCCGGCAAATTCAAATCCTACTTTCATCTTCGCCATGAAGATGCCTTTGTCTCGCAAAATATTGCTCGCGCCGAGCAGATTTTCAGCAAATTTCGTGAAAGCCTCTACTTCTCCATTCGGCAGTGCATCATCGGTGATTGGAGCGAATTTGATGAATTTTTCGTTTAACTCTTTCAGCTCCGAATTTTGAATCCCTTCTAAAGTTTCGGCATGATGCGATGCGCGAACCTCCTCCGCACTGGCGGTAAGTAATTTTCCAACCTCCTTTCTCGCAGCAGCCAACTCTTTGGCGAGACCATCGATTGCTTCTTTGATTTTAGTTTTTTCGGTTTTTTCGAGTCCACCTTTCGCGTATTCCGCAAGCACCGACGAAAATTGAGCAATCTTTTCAAGAGGCTCCTGCAAAGTATCGTTGATTTCCGCGTGAAGAGAAGCGTTTTGATCGAGATTTTTCAAATCAATTTTATGTTCAATCCACGCCGCATCGGCAAAAATCTTGTTAAGGTCTCCCGCAAATTCCGGATTGCTTTCTTTGAATTCTGCTAAAAATGCTTTTGTTTCCAGCGCTCCTTTCACATCTTCCAAAACATCGCGGGCTTTTTTGTCGTTTTCGATATTTGTTTTGAGCGTGAGTTGCTTGTCGATGTTGGCGATATTTTCACGACTCACAATCACCGCCAGCCGACACACCTTTTCGACATCGGTGAAACTGTTGTTTTGTAGAATAGACTCCGCCAACTTCACCAAATTTTTGTCCGGTCGTTTAGTGACGAGACCTTCGATACTGAAATCTGTCGTAAAATATTCTTTGAATTTTTGCAGCGCATTCTGAACTTGCGAAGATTCAGGATTAATTTTTGCAAGCCTTTCTTCCAAATCTAGCGGGAATGTTTTTCCTGCAGGAGTTTTTCCTGCAGGATCCTGCGCGAGCGCGAGAATACCGAGGAAAGATAATTCGTTCTTCCCCGCTTTTTCCGGAGTTTTTCGCGTGAGCGTGTCGCCTTTTTTGATCCCAAGCATGTCCTTCAAAACAAAGCTCGCACCCTTCTTGCCAAGTCCGACCCCCCAGCCACCGTATTCCAACCGACCTTCCATTTCGTTCAATCCAAAAAGTTCATCCTCTATCATCTCGTCAAACTCTTGAATCGCCTCTTCGGGATTTTCGATATCCCCGCCGAGCCACCTCTCATACCAAACCTGCAGCTGCTTCGTCATATTGTACCGCTTGTCGAGAGAGCTCTTAGTCGCCTCGCTCTCTTCACCAACATTTTTCATCATCGCTTTCGTGTCCAAATTGCCATAAACACCCGTCGCGCGGAGTCGCTTCGCTAGTCTTTGCAATCTTTGATATTCTTTGTTTTGCTCCGCGAAAACTGCTTCTGATGAATATTCTTTCAAATCTGCCGCACTTACGGTAATCCCAGAATATTCTTTCGCCTTTTTTCGCAATGCTGCCAAATCATTTTCCAATCCCTTCATTGTCTTCTCATCCAAATTTCCACCCAACAAGGCTTCTTCAATCAGATTCATCTTTCGAGTAATCGCGATCCGTTCAAGTTTTCTTTTTGGGGTATCCAATCCTTTTATTTCAGCCTCCAATCTTTTTATTTCAGCCTCGAAACCTGTTAAGTCTTTCATTCCTTCAAGTACCGCTTTTTCTTTCTCGTTATTCACGTCTTTCAGCGAACCCTCGTTAACTGCAATCTCCGCGCCGAGAATCGAAATTTCTTCGAGCAGTTTGATGCTGCCGCGATCGAATTTTTCCAATTGGCCTCCTCGAATACCCCGTCCGATGTCGAACCAAACGACGGGAAAGTAACCGACTATCGCCATCTGCGAACCCCGTGCAAGCGCGATGATACAATTCAAAACCGTGGGGGCAATTACAAAAGCAGCAACCTCCCCGCCAAATGTCTTCGCATCTTGCACAATTTCCCTTTTCCAAATAGAGCCGTTATCTATATTTTCTCCGACTCTTCCGGCAGCCGCCGTGATAATTTTTGTAATGTCGTCGAGAGTAGTTTTTTTTAATTTTCCGCTTTTTGCATCAAAAAGATCTGGGTGTTTTTTACTTTCCTCGAGCAAAACCCCCGCAAGCGCGCCGTGTTCTCCGATGAAAATATTTTGGCAGGCTTCGCGAATACCAATCTCGGTAGTCTCCTTCACTAAATTAGTTTCACTTGACCGCATTCCTCCCAAAGTTATTTTTTCAGGATTTTCCTCATCGTCTAGCAAACCTCCCAATAGACCATCTTTCATCGCATTTTTCGATTGCCGATTTTCAATCGAGAGCTTTTTATCCGTCTCCGGATTGACCGAATTCGCGGAAAAAACATCACCAAGAACAATCGTGTCTCCCTCACCAATCCAGAAATGCTCCTTTTCGCCCCCCACAATGTAAAAATCTTCTATTCCTCCTTTCTTCTCATTTTTAAATCTTTTTAGTTTCACCGTTTTTCCGGCTTTCTTTGTAACGATTACTTCATCCACATTTTCCTTAAAAAGCTGCGCCACCCTCGGTTCGGGGTCTTTCACAATCACCGCATTCTCAGAAATCTCAATCCATCCTTTTTTAATATTCGGACTCAAAGATGCTTTTAGTTTTTTGTTTCCTTTCTCCATGCCTTCAATATTTGTTTTGAGCTTTTTAGTTTCTTGTTTTGTTGCCTCGACAATAACACTCTCTTTTTGAATCAGCTCTGCTTTCTTGAAAGCAACTTCATCTCCAACCTGCAATTTTGTAGGATTGTTTTTGAGAGTATTGGTTTTATCTTTTTCGTTGCGAATGATTGAGGCAATATCACCCACTTTTTTCCCTCGTCTTTTCAACTCACGATAAAATTGCGAAAGCGTCTCAACGCGGAAAGAGTCATCTGAAAGAGCTTCTTCGCTTTTCGCCGGACTCTCAGCTCCTCCATTTTTACTAAGCAACCTCTCCGGCTTCCCCGAGAGCTCAAATCGCGAATGCGTTTTGTGGTTTTTGTTTTGCATTTTTGTGAGAATTAAAATTAAATTTTAATTTTGAAATCTTCTCATTTTAGCAAATCTTTGGCGAAAAATCAAGATTTCAGCGATAAAGAATTCCCTGCGCTGCCGCCACGATGATGTACGCGAGCAGCGCAGCCACCAAACCGACTACCGCGTACTGAATCATACTTTTTGCCTTTTGAATCTCATTGTCATTCCCCGCGGCCACCACGAGCCGGAAACCTCCGATCACGAGAAAAACAATTGCCGCCACTCCCACCATTTTGATGAGCAGGTCGATCACTCCGCCAAGAAAACTTTTCGCATCGGAAAAAACAGCTTGCTCTTGTGTTATGTTGCCCGCGCTATCTTTATTGCTGATTTTGAGATTATTTTTTACATCCACCTCTTTGAAGCTGTGAAAGTATATTTTTAGCGCGGTGATTTCGCTTCCCAGTTCTTTTCGTTCTTTTGCTAATTCTTCTTCGATATCATCTAAAGCGGTGAAATTCAGCGTATCTACCAGTACACTATTTTCTTCAGCATAATACTTCTCAGCTAGATATTTTGCCGTTGTGTAAATATCTTCACATTCTTCTTCCGTTCCTTGTTTGTCGGTCGTGTACCCCCACCAATCACCTGGATAATCATCGCAATATGCATTTCCCCGACAATCGAGAAATGCCTCGTAGAGAAGGGCAAGTGTATCATAATCTGACTGCACCTCTGCAAGATTGCTTTCACAATTCTCCTTTGTGTCGCAATCGTCCGCTGCAGCTGCCTCTACCGCCCCGCAAAACAGCCCCGCTAGAATCGGCAAGATAATCAGAACCCCGAGAAATCTTTTTATTTTCACGCGCAAATTTGTTTTTAATTCGAGTAATTTTACCAAAAAATAGCGTAAAATGCAACCTCTTTGGATTGTAACTTTACACACCTTCATCTAATCCTATCCGACTGACAAAAACAAAATTTAAAAGAAATTGCTTTCAAACCGACTGGGGTGTGGAAAATGGAGGCTCGCTAACTACCCACCTGCTGAAATTCAAGCCTCGCTTGCTAACCACCTTTGCAAATCTCCCCAAACCCCTCTTTTCCGAAAGAGGGGCTTTCTTTTCGGCTCGCTCCGCTCGCTCGAAAAGGAGAATTTATTTTTTACAAAAAAAGACAACTATCTTTTCCCTCTTTAAAAAGAGGGAAGGCGAAGCAGGGGTTTTAAAAATTGCAGAAAGAAAGTAGAGCCGGAGATTTGAAAAGGCGAAGCAGGGGTTTGTTAATTTGAAGGAGGGTATGGTCATTTTTAAGCAGTATCATGAGTGAAGCAGGGACTTGGGAAATTGGAAGTGTGTAAAGTTACCTTGAATTTACTGAAAACTGAAATTCTTATTGTCTGAATCATGATTCACTTGATTACCGGATTTTCATGATTCGTTTCTACTTGCTCGTATCGAATTTTTCGGTACGCGGTTCCTATAAAAACCCCCTGCTCTGCATCTTCTTCCGTTAAAAAAACTAGTGCTTCACTGCCCCCTTAACAAGGGGCTTTGATACCGTGAACACGGAGAGTCTTAATTTCAAGTACTCCCCTGTCAAGGGGAGATGCCCGAAGGGCAGAGTGGTTAGTCTCCAGCAGCACAATTATGAATTTTTCAGCCCATCCTTTCTGCCCCGTAATCATGTTAATCCGTTAATCTTGAAAATCATGGTTCAGACAAGTGAAGAATCGGGAGTCGAGGGCAAATGTTAGAATCTTGCTAATAGCAATCCCCAACTTTATTCTCCTTCCAAAATGCTGAAATCCGCCGAGAAAATCGTGGACATTCTCGCGCAGAATGGCTTCACCGCCTACTTCGCCGGAGGGGCAGTGCGCGATCGGCTTTTGAATCGGAAAGTGAGCGACATCGACATCGCCACGAATGCGAAGCCGGACGATGTTGAAAAACTTTTTGAAAAAACGCATCCGATCGGGCGGGAGTTCGGGGTGACACTCGTGATTTTCGGGAAACACGCGTTCGAGGTGGCGACCTTTCGCGGAGAGAAAAATTATGACGGGCGAAGACCGCGGGAAGTTTTTTTCACGAATGCGGAGGAAGACGCGCGGCGGCGGGATTTCACAGTGAACGGAATGTTTTTTGATCCGCGTAAAAAGCGGGTGCTCGATTTCGTCGGCGGTGAGAAAGATTTGAAAAAGCGGCTGATTCGTTTTATTGGGAATGCGGAGGAACGAGTGCGGGAGGATTTTCTGCGAATTTTGCGGGGCGTACGGTTTCGGAATTTGCTGAATTTCGAGTACGAGGAAGCGACAAAAAAAGCGATTCGCGAAAACGGACTGCTGCTGCTGCAAATTTCGGGAGAGCGGATCCGCGACGAGCTGGGCAAAATTTTTGAAAATGAAAACCGCGGGAAAGCGGTGCGCGATTTGGAAGAATTTGGAATTTTGGAAGTTCTGATTCCTGAGCTCACGAAGTTGCGGAAGCTGCCGCAGCCGCAGAAATACCACCTTGAGGGCGATTGTTTCACGCATTCGCTCGCGGCTTTTTCGAGTTTGCCGAAATCGGCGAATCTCGCGCTCGCGTGGGCGACTCTCCTCCACGACATTGGAAAAGCGGAGACGATCCGCGAGACTGCAGGCGAAATTTCGTACCCCTCACACGCGGAAAGAGGCGTGCTGCTCGCGGAAAAAATTCTCCACCGTTTTCGTTTTGATAACGCGACGCGCGCGAAAATCGTGTGGCTGATCGGGCGCCACATGGACTTCTTTCAAATCCCGGAAATGCGCGGCGCTCGGCAGCATGAATTTTTCACACATCCGTGGTTCACCGATCTCGTGAAACTCACCGCCGCGGACATCCGCGGAACTTCGCCCGCAAATTTTTCGTTGCATCGAAAAATCGTCCGCGGATGGAAAACCCATGCAGAGGAAAAATTACTTCCGCCGCCACGCGAACTCTTGAACGGCGAGGAAATTATCCGCGAGCTACACATCGCGAAAGGTCCGGCAGTGGGAAGGTTGAAACGAATCCTAAAAGACGCGCAAATCGAAGAACTCGTGGGCTCGCGAAAGGAAGCGGTTAAGTTTCTCGAAAGCTGTTTGAAGCGGTAAACTCTAAAAGTAGTTAACCCACCACTTAAGTGGTGGGTTAACTACCAACCTACCAACCATGCGCATCCTCTCCGGAATCCAACCCTCCGGCAGCCTTCATCTCGGCAATTATTTCGGAGCAATCGAGCAATTTTTGAATTTTCAGGAAAAGGGCGCGGAACTTTTTATTTTTGTCGCCGATCTCCACGCGCTCACGACGACGCGAAATGCGGAGGAACTGCGGAAAAATTCTTTCGAAGTCGCGGCGGCATTCATCGCGCTCGGGTTGACAGGCGAACAAACGATTCTTTACCGACAGTCGGACGTGCCGGAAGTTTTGGAGCTGAATTGGATCCTCGCTTGCCTCGCACCAATGGGATTACTCGAGCGAGCGGTCAGCTTCAAAGACAAAGTCGCGAAAGGAATCGAGGCGAATGTGGGGCTGTTTAATTATCCGATTTTGCAAGCTGCCGATATTCTCGCGATGCAGCCAGACAAAATTCCAGTGGGAAAAGACCAGAAGCAGCATCTCGAAATCACGCGCGATTTGGCGGAAAAATTTAATTCAACTTTCAATGGAAATTTGAAATTGCCGGAGGCGGAGATTCCGAAAACGGCAGCTGTCGTGCCCGGAACTGATGGAGAAAAAATGAGCAAAAGTTATGGCAACACGATCGAGATTTTTGCGGAGGAAAATGTTTTAAAAAAGCAGGTGATGGGCATCGTGACGGATTCGACACCGAAAGGCGAGCCGCTCGATTATTCAAAGTGCAATGTTTTTGCGCTTTTCAGGCTCCTCGCAAATGAGGATGAAGCTCACGATCTCGCGGAAAAATATCGAAATGGCGAGGTCGGCTACGGCGACGCGAAAAAAATGTTGTTGGAAAAGATTTTGGAAAAATTCGGCGCGGCGCGGAAAAGATTTGCGGAGCTTTTGAAAAATCCAGCGGCAGTGGAGAAAATTTTGGAGAATGGCGGTGAGAAAGCGCGGGCTGAGGCGCGAAAGAATTTGAGGGTGATTCGGGAGAAAATCGGGTTGAAATAAATTTATTGACTTCAAATTATCTAAAAATGAACGACCTCCTTACCATTCCGCAAGCAAGTGAATTTGCCACACAGTTTTTGAAAAAACTTGTGACTACTTCCAATATTTCGTACTTGATTCAGTACGGGAGAGTAAAAAAGTTCGGGCACAATGGCAGCACGCAAATTTGTAAACACGACTTGCTCAATTACTACAAATCCAACCTTCCGGTCAGAGAATCTGCTTGGAAAAAACGTTTGGGCGACGATCTCAATTGGGCGCTTTCTTTTGATCAATACAAAGAATATGAAACTACGAAACATGTTCACCGGCTGCATCCTTACAAAG
>Ga0180007_10005829_pt1 | contig 12257 bp, 6 predicted proteins | sample MM_PC_MetaG_FD_121122 | JGI IMG/M metagenome (GOLD analysis project Ga0180007, IMG submission 121122) | Groundwater microbial communities from the Aspo Hard Rock Laboratory (HRL) deep subsurface site, Sweden - MM_PC_MetaG | ecosystem: Environmental > Aquatic > Deep subsurface > Groundwater...
CCGCTACTCGAAATCAGCTGTTGGAGGAAATGTATGGAACTACAGATTGAGACCCGCAACCTGGAGATTCAAAAAGCATGGCAAGAAAAAATTGATGAAGAAAAAGACAAACTGATCCGGCACCATGCTGGCCTTGTTCAGCATCTGCGAGTCACCATTGAAGATGCCTCCCAGCACAAGGAAGGTGGCTATTTACTGAGACTGGTCGCTTCTGTGAAAAACGATACCATGGTAGTAAAACGGAAAGGTGAAAGCATTATGCCGATACTTGTCGAGGCTTTTGATGTCCTTGGTCTCAAACTGAAAGAAATGCAGCGGAAAAAAAGAAAAAACTTCAAATCAAAGAAAAGTCCTTCTCTCAAGGCAGGGGAACCGGAGTGACCCTGAAGAGCAATAGACGATGCCATCATCAATAAAAAACAGCTTACTCATCCTGGCCGGCATCTATCTCCTCGGCACCATCGGCTATTACATCATGGCCCTGGTTTACCAGGTGAGCCCCGGCTGGAGCCTGGTTGACTGTTTCTACATGACGGCCATCACCCTGACCACGGTCGGGTATGGCGAGGTAATCGATGTTGCCAGTGTGCCCGGCGCCAGGATTTTTACGGTTATCATCCTGATGAGCGGTCTCGGCGTGTCCGCCTACTTTGTTTCCACCGTCACCGCCTTCCTGGTGGAAGGAGAGCTGAACAATCTTTTCTGGAGAAAAAAAATGAAAAAGGAGATTGACAGGCTTACCGGACATATCATTCTCTGCGGCGCCGGCCGGGTAGGTCACTATATCCTGAGCGAGCTGCAGGTGGCGAGGCATGAGTTTGTCCTCATTGAACAGGACGAGGCCAGGGTCATGGAGCTGCAGGAGCAGTACGGCAAATTCCCGGCCATCATCGGTGATGCCACCCAAGATTACGACCTGCGCCAGGCCGGGGTTGAAAAGGCCTCCGGCATCATCTCCGCCCTGGTTGACGACAAGGACAATCTCTGCGTGGTGGTAACCTGCAAACAGCTCAACCCCCGCCTCAACATCATCTCCCGCTGCCGGGGCCGCGAATTTGCCAAGAAGCTGGAACTGCTCGGCGCCAAGGTGGTCATACCCAACTTCATAGGAGGCCTGCGCATGGCCTCCCAGATGATCAGGCCGCGGGTGGTCCGCTATCTCGACACCATGCTGCGGGAAAAGGAAAACGTGGTCCGGATCGAAGAGGTTACCCTGCCTGAGAATTCAAACCTGGTGGCAAGCAAGGTCGGAGCCCTGAACCTGTCACAGCACGGCAACCTGCTGCTGCTCGCCATCCTGCAGCATCCAAACTGCAAACCCGTCTACAACCCCGGTGCCGACTATACATTCAACGCGGGAGACACCCTGGTTTTTCAAACTGTTCCTGATGCCTTGGATTCGTTCAGGAAAAAGCATGCCTGAACCTGAACCCGTTTACCTGATCGACGGCAGCGCCTATATCTACCGTGCCTTTCATGCCATCACCTCGCTGACCAACAGCAGCGGCCTGCCCACCAACGCGGTTTACGGCTTTATCAATATCCTGCTGCGCGTCATCCGGGAAAAAAAACCAGGCCTGCTGGCCATCGCCTTTGACGCCAGGGGTCCCAACTTCCGGCATGACCTGTATCCGGCCTACAAGGCCAACCGGCCGTCCATGCCCGACGACCTGATCCCGCAGATCCCCTATATAAAAAAACTGGTTGCCGCCCACCGGATCCTGTCCCTGGAGCAGGAGGGGGTGGAGGCGGACGACCTCATTGCCGCGGCAACCGGAACCCTCACCAGGGCCGGCCGCCGGGTTGTCATTGTTTCCGGCGACAAGGACCTCCTGCAACTCGTCTCGGCTGACGTCACTTTCTGGGAGCCCATGAATGACAAGGTCATGGACATTGCCGCGGTTCAGAAAAAATACAATGTCGCCCCTGAACGCCTGCTCGACCTTTTCGCCCTCATGGGTGACAAGAGCGATAACATACCGGGGGTGCCGGGGGTTGGTCCGAAAACCGCCGGGCAGCTGATCAACGAATTCGGCTCCCTGGAAGGTGTGTACGACAACCTGGCATCGATCAGCAAAAAGAAGCTCAAGGAAAACCTGGCCAATCACCGGAATGACGCCTTTCTCTCCAGGGATCTTATCCGGCTGAAAACCGATATTGACGTGCCGGCCCGCCCGGAGGACTACCGGCTGCCGGACCCTGACCGCGACCTGCTGAAGGATATCTACGTGGAGCTGGAATTCACCCGGCTCCTCAAGGAAGAGGTGCCTGCCGCCGGTGTCAGGCATGAAACCTTCCGCATGGTATCGACCGGGGAAGACCTGCGGCAGCTCGCGGATCGGCTGCAGGACAGTCCGCACCTGGTCATTGACACGGAAACGACCTCCCTTGACCCCTTGCTGGCGGAGCTGGTCGGCATATCCCTGTGCACGGGAACGGACCAGGCCTTCTACATCCCCATCGGCCACTGCCGGGAAGACGGGACGCTCCGCCGGGTCCAACCGGACCGCGACTCCGTTCTTGCCGCCCTGCGCCCCCTGCTGGAAGACAGCAGGATTGCCAAGATCGGCCATAATCTGAAATTCGACTATTCGATTCTCGCCCAACAGGGCATCCAGCTGGCCGGGCCTCTGTGGGACTCCATGCTTGCCTCGTACCTGCTCAACCCCTCCCGCCGCACCCACAAGCTTGACGACCTCAGCATCGAACTCCTCGACCTGAAGCCGGTCTCCTTTGCCGAGGTAACCGGCAAGGACAAGCGGGAGGATTCCTTTGCCTACGTCTCCCCGGAAGACGCCAAGAACTACTCATGCGAGGATGTATACCTTGCCCTGCTGCTCTGGGAGAAATTCCGGCCGCAGCTTGTGGATCTTCACCTCTGGCCGCTGTATGAGAATATCGAAGAGCCGCTCATCTCCATCCTGGCCGACATGGAGCTTGCCGGCATCGAGATGGACGGCGACCTCCTGCGCGATATGTCCGGGGAGTTCGGCAGCCAGCTTGCCGGGCTTGAGCAGGAGATCTTCCGGCTGGCCGGCGGTGAATTCAATATCAATTCTCCCCCCCAGCTGGGCGAGATCCTCTTTGAACGGCTCGGCCTTCCCCACGGCAGAAAGACCAAGACCGGCTATTCCACCGATGTCGGGGTCCTGGAGAAACTTGCCCCCCTCCATGACCTGCCGCGCCTGGTGATAGCGCACCGCAACCTTTCCAAGCTGAAATCAACCTATGCCGACAAGCTGGCGGGCCTCATCCACCCGGTCACCGGCCGGGTGCACACCTCCTTTAACCAGACCGTCACCGCCACCGGCCGCCTGTCGAGCAGCAACCCGAATCTGCAGAACATTCCGATCAGGACCCCGGAAGGACAGCGGATCAGGCAGGCCTTTATCCCGGCCAGGGGCCATCTCTTTCTGGCCGGTGATTACTCCCAGATCGACCTGCGCGTCCTTGCCCACTATTCACAGGATTCCTCGCTGCTCGAGGCCTTCCGCGCCAACCAGGACATCCACAACAGGACAGCGGCCGAGATTTACATGATCTCTCCCCTGCTGATCACAAAAGAGATGCGGCGGGTGGCCAAGACCATCAACTTCGGCATTGTTTACGGCATGAGCAGTTTCGGCCTGGCCAGCCAGCTGGATCTGTCCCGCAGGGCGGCCCAGACCTTCATCGACCGCTACTTTGAACATTACCGGGGAGTCCGGCAATTCATGGATGACATTATTGAACAGGCCCGCAGGGACGGCTATGTGACCACACTCTTAAACCGGCGCCGCCTCCTGCCCGAGATCAGGAGTTCGAACAGGAACCGCCGCGAGTTTGCCGAGCGCACCGCCATCAACACGCCGATCCAGGGTACGGCGGCCGACATCATCAAGCTGGCCATGATCAGGTGCGCGATAGAACTGAAGAACAAGGGCCTGGCTGCAAAAATGCTCCTGCAGATTCATGACGAACTGGTATTTGAGGTGCCCGTGGATGAAGTCGACCGAACCAGGGAGGTCGTGCGGGAGGCCATGGAATCGGTGATCACCCTGGACGTGCCGCTGGTGGTCAACCTGGAGGTGGGTGAGAATCTTGCAACGGTATAGGATTACTTTGATTTGACGCGGCTTCCAGGCTCCTTTTCCTCTTTTATCAATTACTCAAGTTGAATGCGGGCCTCTCAAGAACCTGGCGTAATGTGCTTGTCAAGAGTACCGGATCCAGTGGTTTTCGCAAAAGGACGGCGCCCGAAGCGGGAATACCGTAACGCTCGATGTTTTCGTCAGAATGCCCGGTCATGTAAACGACCCGTATTCCTTTGAATTTATTCCTTATTCCCCTGGCAAGCTCCAGTCCGTTCCCGCCGGGCATAACCACATCTGTCAGCAGCAGATCAACTCCCCCCTCCTTTTCAGCAAGCAGCAGCGCATCCTTGCTGTTGGACGCGGTGAAGACCTTATATCCCAAAGGGGTCAGAATGTCACGGACCAGCGTGAGGATCGCGAAAGAGTCATCCACCACCAGAATGCGTTCAGTTCCGCCGCACACTTCGCTTTTCTGCTTGGCGGACAACTCCGGCGCGGCCCTGTTCACCACTGGAAAATAAAGGGTAAACATGGTTCCCCGGCCCGGTGCGCTGTCAACACACAAAGAACCTTTAAGCTGCTTGACGATTCCGTTTACAGTGGACAACCCCAAACCGGTGCCTTTACTCGGTTCCTTTGTGGTATAAAACGGTTCAAAAATCCTGTCCAGCACCTGCCGGGACATTCCCACACCGCTGTCAGCAACAGCAAGTGCAACATGGGGACCGGGGCGCATGGCTTGTCCGCTCCGCACATGCTCTTCACCCAGTTCGATGGATTCTGTTTTTATGGTCAGGCATCCCCCGTTGGGCATGGCGTCCCGGGCATTCAAGGCCAGGTTCATTAATATCTGCCAGATCTGAACCGAGTCGGCCCAGATATTGCCGGCATTCTTGTCAAGCTGCAGATCAAGCTTTATATCTTCACCCAGCAACCTGTTAAACAGCTTCCCCAGCCTGGCAACAATGCCGTTCAGGTTGACCACGTCCATTTCCGATGTCCTCTTGCGGCTGAAAGCAAGAAGCTGGCTGGTAAGATCCGCGGCGCTCTTGCCTGCCTCGGAGATGGCCTCGAGGTCTTTCCTGAACATGCTAGTCGGCGGCATCTTCCTCAGGAGCAGTTGACTGTATCCGAGTATCAGCGACAACAGGTTGTTGAAATCATGAGCTATTCCACCGGCAAGAAGACCGAGGGTCTCCATCTTCTGAGACTGAATATACAGATTTTCCAACTGCTTGCTTTCGGTAATGTCCCTGACGACCTCGATCCCGGCAATAATATCTCCCCGGGCATTACGAAGTAATGATGCGGTTATTTCCAGGTACACCGGTTTCTCGTCAATGATGATAACCTTATTACTATTAAAAGCCCTGCCCGCCTCGAACGACCTGATAACCGGACATGCATCACAGATGTGCTTCCCGTTGCCAAAGGCCAGGTAACACTGCTCGCCGGTATGGTTATCAAACATCATTTGATGAATTGAATTCTGATACAGTATTGTCAGGTCGGTATCCAGAATGCTCACCCCCACTCCCATTGCATCCAGGATGCCGCCGGTCTTGATCATATCCTCATTAACAACAACATCCGCCAGCTGCAGGGCATCATAAACCGACCGCTGCCGGTTTATTCTTTTTTCCAGTTCCCTGACTCGTTGGGCCAGTTCGTCATAGGAAAGATTTCCAGACATCTTGTTATCTCCATGAAAGACCAAGCCACGCCAACACAAAGAGGATATTGATGGCTTACCTTGATTGAAGCAATAACTGTGCCTGGAGGGCGAGAATAAGCTAACATCGTGAAATCAAGAGATCTTTCAAACGATGACTCAAGACGGCGACCAAGGAAGGGGGCGGGACTGGGACACTTATGACTCAAAGACGGCGGAACAAATTAGGAATAATCAATAACTATTTAAAATAAATATCTTTTTATGACGGGAAAGAAGTGACCCATAATGTAGCATCTTGCTAGGAAATGTTGTGCTGCTTCATTTTCCTGAACAGCGTCTTGCGTGAAATACCCATGAATTTCGCCACGTTGCTTCGATTCCACTTGTTCCGCTCCAGGGCTTTTAGAATAAAATCTTTTTCAAAGTCAGCCACGGCATCGTGCAGGGGGCAGGAATCATCCGCAACCCCGGCTGGATCCGCGGATGGAAGATTGTCAGAACGCAGCGTAAAGAGGCTGTTATTTATATCAAGCTTATTCAAGGTGACATAGCGATGCAGGACATTATGCAGTTCCCGGATATTCCCGGGCCAGTTGTGGGAACAGAGGACATCTATTACCTCCGCCGGAATCCGTGAATTCAGATCCCTTTTACCGTATTGAGAGAGAAAATGATCCACCAGCAGGAGGATATCTTCCTTCCGCTCCCGCAATGGGGGAAGCGTAATGGGAATGATGTGGACCCGATAGAAAAAATCCTCCCGCAGCACCCCCATTTTTACAAGGTCCATGGGTTTTCGATTAGTGGCGACGATAACCCTGATGTCGGATTTTTTGAATTGGCTGCTGCCCACTGGGGAATAGCCGCTGCCTTCCAATACGCGCAGAAGTTTTACCTGCAGAGCCAGGCTGAGTTCTCCCACCTCGTCCAGGAACAGGGTTCCCTTGTCGGCAAGGTCCAGATATCCTGTGTGATCGCGGTGGGCACCGGAAAATGCCCCCTTCTTATAACCAAAGAATTCGCTCTCAAGGAGATTCACCGGGATGGCGCCGCAGTTTACCGGTACATACTCGTGGCCTTGACGGTCGCTCATATCATGTATGGCCCTGGCGACCAGCTCCTTCCCGGTGCCGGACTCGCCGCTCACTATAACATGAAGATTCGTTGCCGCGGCCTTGATGATCAAATCATAGACTTCCTGCATGGCCGGGCTTTTACCGATAATATCTCCAAGCCGGTAACGCTCCTTTGCTGATATTCGTAACAACTGGTTTATCTGGCGCAGATTCTCCGACTCCCTCTCCATGCTGAGGAGCCGTTGTTTCTGGTCCGTGACATCCTGCAGGGTTTCACAGGCGCCGGTTATTTTCCCGCTGCTGTCAACAATGGGCGCGGCAAGAAAATAGATATAACGGTCCTTGCCATTCAGATTGCCGAAAAAACCAGTCGCCTCCCAGGCGTTGGGCACGACCTTTGAGCGTTCCGGTTGCCGGCCTTTGTAGAGATCCAGAAACCCTTGATAATCGTTATCAAGGATCAGGTCGGCGAGCACCGGGCGTTTGTCAGGGTAGAAAGGCTCCCACTGGCGATCAGTGCCGACCATTTCAGCAGCAGAAAAACCGGTAAGAATTTCACAGGCCCTGTTCCAGTGTGTTATCTTATGATCCGGGCCAACGACAAACTTGGCAATGGGAGAACATTCCAGCAGATTCAGCATGAAAATTCCCTCGGACTCCTAGAGGTACTGTTTTATCAGGCTGATGAGTGATTTCACGGAATAAGGCTTGGCCAGGGCGCCCTTGAATCCGTAGGCCTCGTAATTTGCCAGCACAATGTCATCGGCATAGCCGCTGGCAACAACGGCGGTTATCCGCGGATCAATCTCATAGAGCCTCTCCATTGTTTCCTCGCCGCCCATGCCGCTGCGGATGGTCAGGTCAAGGACAACCAGCGCATAGGGAGAACCCGCCGCCAGCGCCTTTGTATACATCGAGATGGCATCCTCGCCTTTTTCAACAATGTCGAAACTGCACCCGAGATGGTTTAACATCCTGCTGACCACCTGGATGACCGCCTGCTCATCCTCCATCAAAAGAATTTTCCCGGCAACCGAGGGCAGCAATCCGCCTGCAGCCGCTTTCTCTGCTTCAGCAGGAAACCTCTTGTCCAGGGCGGGTAAAAAGATAACAAGGGTGGTGCCGTTCCTTGAAGTGGACTCCACGGCAATATGTCCGCCGTGCCTCTTGATGACCGAATGACAGATGGCAAGCCCCATCCCTGTTCCCCGGCGGGTCCCCATCTCCTTGGTGGAAAAATACGGATCAAAAACCCTTTCAATGATCGATGGGTCGATTCCCCCGCCATGGTCTGTGACAGACAGCTTGACATACTTGCCTGCCTGCAGGTGGGCTGTTGCTTTCCCGACCTTCCTGTTTTCCGCCCGGACAAGGACCCTGCCCCCGTCCGGCATGGCCTCTTTTGCATTGTTCAGCAGATTATGAAGCACATGCCGCAGCTGCTCCCGGTCAACCTCCACCGGCCAGAGGCCGTCCGGCATGTCAATGTCACACTGAACATCCGTGCCGGTCAGAATATCCGTGCATACATCCCTGACAACTTCTGCCAGGGAAATAATTTTCTTCAGGGGCTCACCGCCCCTGGAAAAGGTAAGCAACCGGCTGGTCAGGTTCCGCGTCCTTTCCAGGGCCTTTTCCGATTCGGATAGCAGTTGAGCCGCATTACAGGCCGGATCCAGATCCAGCCTGGCCAGCTCGATATTGCCGAAGATGGCGGTAAGAAGATTGTTAAAATCATGGGCAATGCCGCCGGCAAGCACGCCGAGCGACTCGAGATTCCTCAATTTCTGTGTTTCCCGCTCCAGCTGCTTGCGGTCGGTCATGTCCCGGTTACTGCCCCGCCGCCCCAGGAACTCCCCCTCACTGCTGAATACCGGCCGGCAATGATGTTCGAGCCACTTTTCTTCACCCTGTTTCGTAACAATGCGGAATTCCATGCCGCATAATTTCTTGTTGAAAAAATTACCATCCTTATGTTCCAGAACGATATGCCGGTCATCCTGATGGACAATGGTCTGCATGAATAACCCGGGATTCCGCATGAGTTCTTCCGGCGTGTAACCGGTTATCTCTTCACAGCCTGGAGAAACATAGAGAAACGTATTGCCGTCCGGCGCCACCCAGTACTCCCAGCCGTAAGTATAGTCGGCAACAGTGCGATACTTTTCCTCACTCTCCCGCAACGCCTCTTCCGCCTGCTTTTGCTCGGTAATATCATAGAGCAGACCCTGGACGTAGCGAGGTGTGCCGGTTTCATCGCAACTGTTCTGAATAAACTCATGCAGCCAGCGGACCTCACCGTTCTTCCTGATAATGCGGTATCTGCGGCTGTCAGCGAAATTCGGCACTTCACGAATCTTGCGCAGGCTTCCTGCCAGCCGGACCTTGTCCTCGGGATGGATTATCTGATCCCAGCGCAGCGAACCGGCGATGAAATCCTCCTCGCGATAACCGGTGATTTCCTCTGTTTTGCCGTGGAAGAACAGGGGTTTAAAATCAATGCCGCCCTTATATGCAATGCCTTGAAGATGCTCGACAAATGTACGGTATCGTTCCTCGCTCTCCGTCAGCTTTCGTTCAGCCGCCTTCCGATCGGTAATATCATGGACAGCGGTTACCCTGGCGGGCAGGCCCTGGTAATGAATATTCTGGCCATGGACCTCAAGGAATACGATGGAACCGTCCTTGTGTCGTGCCCTGTGTTCATAGGGTTGGCAATATCTGGTGCGGATTTTCTCGGCAACCATCTCCCGGTCTTCCTCTGCAACAACTTCCAGGACCTCGCCACCGATCAATTCGCCGCGCTTATAACCGACAATTTCGCAGTATCGTTTGTTTACGTCAAGAAACACCCCTTCCCTGGTAATGGCTATACCTTCAAAGGCGGCGTTATGGAATGCCTCCAGCCTCTGGACGGTTTCGAGCAGTTCCCGCTGGTTGTCAGGCGCCGGGTTCGGGGTTGGCTGTTCAATTCCCTTCTCTGTTCGTTTCTTGTCCATATGAATCAATTATCAGACAAACCATTATTTGTAAAGCACAGGCCCGGTTCAGGTAAGCCTGTTCTCCGGTTAACCGGCCAAGAGAAGATACATATACAGCACGCCGGGCAGCAGGACCGGCCATCGCCACCCGGCAGGCAGCATCTCACGGCCCCTGCCGGATACAAAAAGGATATTCCTCCGTAATACTGAAAAAGCCGCCAGCATTCCAATAAAAAACAGAACAACCTGCAGGGCCGCGATAAACGTGGGGGAAACGCTGAACGCCAGGGCCTCCAGGTCGAACCCCGCCTGCCGACCAAGTGTCGGCAGCAGGCCGCCGGCCCGCCCAAGCAGCCTTCCTGCCTGAAAACCGATCTCAAAGGCAGCGGCCAGCAGGAGCAGTGAACCGGTCAGGATGCCTGTTTCTTCAATCCCATCCTTTCCGCTGCGAAAAATCACCGTCTCCGCGCCCCTGATACCGAGAAAGACCAGGAGAATTATGCCTGCCAGGATCATGAGCAAACCAGCGGCAGAAAACTCGCCGTTGGCAACGAACCGTGCCGGCAGACCTATTTCCGACAGGCTGCGGAAGAGTTGGGAACCGATCAGTATCGGGACAAAAAAGCTGAGCAGGCGGTCTGCTTGCGGCCCGGCCCACAGTTCCTGACCGGGCAGCCTCAGGTTCAACCGGGGTGACAGGTTCCGGCAGTTTTTTATGCAGTTGCCGCACAGGATGCAATCCAGGTTGTTGCGCAGGGAAAATGGTCCCTCAAACATGGGACAGCCGCTCTCGCCCTGCTTGCCGCCCGCATAGCAGCTGTGCGACGTACAGTCGTTGCTGCAGGTCCCGTAATTGGCCCGGAGTTCAATAATCGAGGTGCTTGACAGTGCCCCCACCAGCTTGCCGAGAGGACAGAGATACCGGCACCAGGACCGTCTCTGGAAAAAAAGGGCCATGATGAGGGCTGGCACGGTGATGGCGGTGAGGAGTGAAGCCGTTGCCAGGGGAGAATGGGTCATATCGACAGCCACCTCGGCCCAGATGATGACCGCCAGGCCAATGGCCCCGATATAATACCCGTACCGGTGGATGAAATGAGGTACGCCGCGGTTGAGGCCGGCAAAACGGTTCACCACCGAGGCCAGCCCTCCCACCGGACAGACCCCGCACCACAACCTGGACGCCACCAGGGTACTGATAATGACCAGGGGCTCCCATATGGCCCAGGTCAGTATGAGTGCGATATTATGGTCCGGTGAGCGGCTGCCCCAGAAACCGAGATAAAAGATGAGCGCGAAGAAGAAACCGGCAGCCAGTTGGAGACCACCGGGAAAATTCCTGCTCAGGAACAGGTTCCGGAACCATTCGAGTTTCAGAAGGTTGAAGGTGAGCCGGCCCGATACCGGGGCGGCAGGGCCGATGAATATATCTTCGTGGGTAAGACGGTTGCCGGCGGCCAGGTTGACAGCCCTCCTGACCACCACCTCCAACTCCTCCATATTGCCGGGCCAGTCATAGGCCACGATGTCGTTGTAGGCATCGGCATCAATGCCGCTTAAGGCCTTGCCTTCCAGTCTGCTGTAATGGTCGACCAGGTAATCAACAATAAGACGGAGATCCTTTTTCCTCCGCCTGAGCGAGGGGATATCGAGGGATTGCTGCGCCAGCAGCACGTAGAGGCCGGGATGAAATCGATCCTTGCGCGACATTTCGGCAAGATCGGCAGAGGTGCAGCCGATGATCCGGACCCGGGACCGCACCGTGTCGCCTTGACCAAGCGGCCGGAAGGCGCCGCCGCGGATAAAGGCTGCCAGCTTGGCTTGCACGCTGGCGGCCAGGAATTCCATATTTTGTATGACCACCGTACCGCCGTCGCCCACCTGCAGGAGGCCGAGGCGGCTGTTCCGGGCAAAGGGCAGGGAGCCCTGCCGGTGACCGAACAGGGTGCTGTCCTGTGCCAGTTCTAGCTGCAGGGGGTCAATGTCCTTTTTAAAAGAAACCTGGCGGCCCAGGGTGACGGCCTTGGCATCAACCACCAGAAACGGGTTCTCCTTCTGGGAGCTTTGCCGGTGAATCTGCCAGGCCACGGAGAGCTTTTCGGTGCCTGACCGGCCGGTGATCAGGACCGGCCGGTTGCTGCCGGCCACACTGGTTATCTGTTCCCCGAGTTTCCTGATAAGGGGGCTGCGGCCGACCAGTTCCAGTTGCGGCCCGGTCTGGTATTCGGAGACAAATCGCTGGTAGGCCCGCTCGGTGGCCGATGCCCTGGCCAGGTCCACATTTCCCCTGGAAAGACGGTCCGCCAGGATCTTGGCAAAGGCGATGGAGAGTTCCGGGGTTGCGGCAACCACCGCATCGAAACTGTTTTTGGCTATGACCAGGAAGCGGGTGGGCAGCAGGGTTGCAACGGACGCCGAGCGCGGCTCCCCGGTCAGGAGGGCCATCTCGCCG
>Ga0180007_10005830_pt1 | contig 12255 bp, 16 predicted proteins | sample MM_PC_MetaG_FD_121122 | JGI IMG/M metagenome (GOLD analysis project Ga0180007, IMG submission 121122) | Groundwater microbial communities from the Aspo Hard Rock Laboratory (HRL) deep subsurface site, Sweden - MM_PC_MetaG | ecosystem: Environmental > Aquatic > Deep subsurface > Groundwater...
CATTTTTAAACACTTTTCTCATATAAAATGATTATATCATAACATGTACTGACAATGTACTGACATATTCCAAGCTGGTAATTTTTAAGTTCTGGGGGTAAAATTTGAGGATGATTGCTAAACAAAAGTATAGATTTGTTAAAGATGCTTTGTGGGTTTCATATACTGGGTTAAAGGATTTTACTAACTGTCCCCGCTCCTATTATTTGAAAAACAGATACCGTGATCCTAAATCAGGATACAGACTGCAGATTGCCGCATCTGCTATGACACTAGGCTCATTGGTTCACGATGCCATCAAGTGGTATTTGCAAACAGGCAGAACTGCTTCTTTTGATGAGGTGATAAAGCTGTACCGTAACCGTTGGTTAAAATATCAAGGCAAAAGAGGGGGATTTGCTACACGCAAAGAAGAGGGAGATTTTGGCAAACGTGGCTTGGACATGCTTGATAATTTCTATAAAAATAAAGGGATTTTGGAGAAAAATATCCCAGCGTATGACTTTTTAAGATATTGGCTGGATGATAAAGCTGTTTTAACAGGTAAAGCAGATTTCATAGGAGAGCTTCAAGATGGTAGTTTGCATGTTCTTGATTTTAAAACAGGGACGAAAGATCAGGACGATTTAACTCAGCTTTATATTTACGGAATTTTGGCAGAATCAAATTTTGAAAAACCTGTTTCAAGAATAAGCTATTGGTATCTGGATAGAGATAGCGCGGTAAAAGAGGCTGTGCTTGACTCATTGGAGGGAAAACTTGAATGGATAAAAGGAAAGGTTAAGGTTATAGAGGAAGCGCTTTTGAAAAACGAGTGGGTTTGTATTAAGGGTGAAAATCAGTGCAGTGAATGCAAAAAATACCAGGCAGTAATTGACGGTAAAGGGCAGTTTCAGTTTTCAGATGAAGCATATAAAAAAGACATCTATTTTCTGGATCCATTAAGTTAATATTGCTTGAGCAATTAATGTGTGCAACTTTGCTTGAACAGTTTGCAACAAAGCTAAATTTTTACTTGCTATATTTAATACTATAAAGAAATACACAAAAGAAATATACAGCTGTCGTTATTTTGAAGACAACTATTTTGTAGCTTTTTAAATCTTAAAAAATCTCCAACCAATTTAGATATTGTTATAATAAAACTTGACAAAACTCCTATACTTTTTTAGTATCAAATTACAACTAAATATTTAATCAAGAGTGATGGGGAGAGTTTTGGCTCATTGATCCATCCAGCAACCGTCCGGCACTAGCGGAACGGTGCTCCACCCAAACCCTTTCAAGGGAGGATTCGGGGTCGAAGTTTTGACTCAAACAATTTTTTGTACCTCTTCTGAAAAGGAGAGGTTTTTTTAATGAAAGGAGGTGTATATTAAAATGTCAGTTGAAAGTAGAAACGGTGGAATCGTTATTGATATTAACGAAACCACTATTGATTTGACGGTTCCAGTAACAACAATCAGCATAAATCCTGATGGTGGAGCGTTAGTAATACAGAAAGCTCCTACGACCTTTACAGTGGATAGAAGAGGATCGTTTGCTCTGGCATTATGCGGTATTGCACATAGTGATCCGGGAGTCTTATCTGAAATAATTGGAAGCTTAAGATGTCAGTATGGGTTATTAAGCGACAGCAGAAAACAGCTTGTGCGGAATGCTGTGAATAGTTTAGATGCTGTGAGAACGGCTATGATAAAAAGTGAAGAGTTATAAACTTATGTTCCTTCGTTCCAGGAGGTCAGATATCTTTTTTGTTCTTCGGTGAGGGTGTCTATAGAAATGCCTAAGGATTCCAGTTTTAACTTGGCAATCATATCGTCAAGCTCTTTGGGGATTGTGTAAACTCCTATTTTGAGCTTGCCTTTATTTTGCATCAGAAATTCTGCAGCCAGGGCTTGGTTGGCAAAAGACATGTCCATGACATCAGGCGGATGGCCTTCTGCCGCGCTTAAATTAATCAGCCTGCCTTCTCCTAACACAAAGATTTTTTTACCCCCTTCCAGGGTGATTTCTTCCAAATTATCCCGCAGCAATCTTTTAGTTTTAGCGATTTTAATAAGTCCTTCATAGTCAAGTTCTACATTAAAATGTCCGGTATTAGCTACAATAGTACCGTTTTTCATTTTCTTAAAATGTTCTACAGAGAGAACTGTTTTATTACCAGTAGCAGTACAAATAATATCTGCAATTTTAATGGCTTGATTCATTGGCATAACATCGTATCCATCCATGGTAGCCTCCAGAGCTCTGAGTGGATCAACTTCTGTGACGATTACTAGTGACCCCATTCCTCTGGCCCGTTGAGCTAAACCTCTTCCGCACCAACCATAGCCGCAAACCACAAATTTTTTGCCGGCCAAAAGTACATTGGTAGCCCGGATTATTCCATCAACAGTTGATTGGCCTGTGCCGTAACGGTTGTCAAACATATGTTTGGTGTTTGAATCATTGACCGCAATAGCAGGGATTTTTAATGTTTTGTCTTTTAACATAGCCCGGAGTCTGGTGACTCCGGTAGTAGTTTCTTCAGTAGAACCGATAACCTTTTCAAGTTGGGATTTTCTTTCTGTATGAAGCAAGGTTACTAAATCTGCTCCATCGTCCATGGTAATCTGGGGACGGAAGTCCATAACTTGGTTTAAGTGTTTGTAATAGGTATCCTTGTCTTCTCCCTTAATGGCAAAAGTTGGGATACCAAAATCCTTCACTAATGAGGCTGCTACATCGTCTTGGGTAGAAAGCGGATTTGAAGCGCAAAGAGCTAAATTCGCTCCGCCAATTTTTAAAGCAATCATAAGATTAGCAGTTTCAGATGTGACATGCAGACAAGCTCCGAGTGTAACATTCTTAAGAGGTTTTTCTTTTTTAAACCGCTTTTTTATAAGATTGAGCACTTTCATTTGGGACTGCGCCCATTCAATCCGTAACTTGCCCTTGCTAGCTAAATTGTGATCTTTAATATCAGATTTCATATTTTCTTTTTGTTGTTTCCGAGAAAGCGGGAATCTATATAAATAAACTATTAATTAATTTAAAGATTCCATGTCAAGCATTCGATGACAATTCCAGCGTTTCTCCAAAATTTTCTTTATATCTTTCTTTAAATTCCTCAAGAGAAAATGTATGAGAAGTTGTACCATATTTTTCTATCGCATAACAAGAAGCAATAGAACCCATTTGTCCGCAAATTTGTAAATCAAGTCCTTTTGAAAGACCAGTTAAAAACCCGGCTCTGTACGCATCACCTGCGCCTGTGGGGTCTACAACCTGGGTAATTTTGCCAGAACCTACTTGCAAGTTCTTCTCTTTTGTTTGAATTAACGATCCCTTTTCTCCTAAGGTTGTGATTAAGATTTCTACCTGATCAAGCAGTTGCTTTTCGCTCAAAGAGAGCTTTTCTTTCAAAAGAGCAATTTCGTAATCATTGCCAATTAAGACAGCTGCACAATTTAACATGCTCTTGAGGTCGTTGGCGTTAAGCGCTGGAAGCTGCATACCAGGATCTAACATATATGGAATTTTTAGTGTTTGGCACTCGCGGCAAAAACGGATCATAGCTTGAGGATTATTTGGGGAAATTACTACAAAATCGGTTTTGATTCTCTTCAATGAGAGCAGGTTAGCGTGTTTCATTGCTCCAGGATAAAAAGCTGCAATTTGATTATCTGAAGAGTCAGTCATTATAAAAGCAGAAGATGTTAAATTATCCTTAGCTGTTTGGATATTTGAAATATCAACGCCTGAATCCTGCAGGAATTTGGCATACTTTGAAAAATCAGTTCCAGCCATGCCTACTATTGAAACAGGATTTTGTAAAAGCGCTAAATTATAGGCAATATTTCCAGCAGTGCCTCCTCTTTGTTTTTTTAATGTGGTGACTAAAAAAGATAAATTGATTTGGTGAATTTTATCCGGCATGATATGGTCGGCAAATCTGCCTGGGTAATTCATGATATTATCAAAAGCTAAGGATCCGGTTACTGTAATCATACTTTTTCAACTCCATTATATATCTATATAGACATATTTATCTGGGTTTAATTTCAATATCTCCTTTTTGGAAGTTAAGTTTTACAGAGAATAAATCGAAAAACCCACCTCTGTTTTAAACTGAATACCGCCAATTTCTAGATTAATTCTTCCTGAATCAATCAATGCTGCGTATTGCAAGATTGCACCTGTTCTTGAGACCTTTAAAGGGATTATTGGTTTCAATATTAGCTTACCGAAAAAATTTGATGGAGGAGAAAGATTAAATTTGTGGTATTTGAATTTCACAGGTTAAAAAGCTCCAATTTATGGGATGATTCTAGCGGGAACCCTGAAAAGAAGAGAAGCGTTAAAGCCTTCTTTTTTGGATTCTTCCATTACATCTTTGACTGTTTTGCCGCTTGCGATAATAGAGACTTCGTCGTCTTTTAAAGCAACCCAAAGGCCTTTATATCTTTTATAGATATGTGTCCAATTGATAACCATAACCATATTATACACCAGATTGTGATCTTGGAAGTTGTAGGGTTTTTGCCCGGATAATCCATAATATTTTCAAAAGCAGAAGAGTAGGTCATAACAATTAGTGTATGTTAAATAATTATATATACTCTGCCGGGGTTTATAGGAAGTCTTGACAAATATTATTAAAACATTATAATGATAATGTTATGAAAAATACTATTCTGCAGGTTCCTATTGATAGAAATATCAGAAACCAGGCTGCCTCTAGAGCGGGAAAAATGGGCTTTTCTTCTTTGCAGGAGATAGTTAGGCTTTTCCTGAATAAAATCGCAGGAGGAGAGATCGACATTATGTTTGAAGAAACTGTCACTCTTTCTGACAAGAACGATAAACGTTACGCAAAGATGATTGAGGATGTAGAAACGGGAAAGGTAAAAACAAAAACATTTTCTGATACAAAATCCTTAATGGAGTATTTAAATAGTGAAGACTGAACTTCATTCTCAGTTTGTCAAATCCTACAAAAAACGTATTGCAAATAAGGCCAAATTAGTTCAAAAGGTTACTGAAAGAATAGATCTATTTAAGACAGATCCTACAAATCCTTTATTGAAAGATCATGCTCTTACAGGAAAGAAAAATCACCTTCGGGCTTTCTGGATCAGTGGCGATGTAAGAGTTGTCTATTTACCAATCTCAAAGAGGTTAGTTCTATTTTTAGATATCGGTTCGCATAACCAAGTATATTAGCTCCTAAAAATTTCGGAAGAGATTGAAAAAGAGGGTTAGAAATCCCATCCGCTAATATTTTTTCTTTCGGCATTAGACCATAATTTTTGTAAACTAATTGCTACATATTACTGAAACTGCTAGCAAAAGAGAGATAAGAATCACGGATACTCCGTTTGCAATGTTAAGCATTGCTCTAACGCGGTTCTCGCTTTCTCGATCTTTGCTTGTTACTTGTTTAGGATCGTATGCTTCTCTTCTTTCATGGTTAACCATCCAGATAATGCACCAAACAGAGATACATATCAATGCGAGAGAGAATACAAAAAGCGTTTTCTGTACACTATTTAACCCATTTCTGTAAAATGTAGCAAATAGGATCAAGGCATTTACTTCAAGACCTGAAAGAGTAGCATGAATTGCATGTTGCGATACTACTGTTTGGGTCCATGTTTGTTGACGAATAAATTTATTTTCTTCCATTTTGTCCTTCCATAATTTCAATTTATTCCGGTAAGAGTCCGGAGCGTTTTGGCTGTATTTTACGTTTAATCCTTTGTTCCTACAAGATATACAGCTTGCCAAGGTTTAAAGAAAGATTTCCAGGTTTCATTGATGATAGTTTCCCCGTTTCTCACAACAGTTCTTTTAAAAGATACATTGGCTCCCCAAGCTGACCAATCAACTTGTTTAACTGTGCCTTTTGGTAAGGTTGGATCGTCCTGGCGCAGGTCAGGAGGCGGAGGGGTCTGATTAGTAATTACAGGTTCGGTGATATTTACTATTCTGTTGTCTCCGGTGCCGTACAAATCAACGTATAAAGTGTTACCAACAGTATATGCCTGGATTAAAATATGGGCAGGGGTATCATTATTAAACTGAAAATCAACGCTTGGGTAAAAAACAGTAGCATCCAGTCCAGGAGGAAAACCCTGTTCGTAATATCCGACTCTGTATGCGTGAGCGGTCCGTTTAACTACTGGCAGTCCGGCATTTAAGACAGCCCGGAAAAGAGTGGTGGAATCCTGACAAACACCGCCACCGTCATCTAAGACAGTTCTTCCCCCTTTGATTACATAGGCTTGTTTAAAACCTGTTGCAGCTGTAATATCGCCGATTGTTTGGTTGAAAGAAAAAGTCTGTCCTGGAGGTATCAATACGCCGCTAATTTTAGAGGCAGTTAAGCCGATATTATAAATTCTGTTTGTAATTGATCCAGCGAAATTAGAAATCCCCCGGCCCAGTAGTTTTTTTATACCTAAACTGTTTATATCAGCAGTTTCTATTTTAGGTTTGGTGATGCTGACTGGTAAAGCAACAAGCTTTTGATTGTTTGATAGTGCTTCGTTGATCAATTGAAAAGCTTTATCTTGGTTAAGTTTTCTTCCTTCGCTTGAAGGTTGAAAAGCATTTACCCGTTGAGTTGTTGGATTAAATTCAAACAAACCTTCCTTGACTGGTTGATCTATTTCAGAAGCAATTTTTTCTAAATATAGATAAGTTTTTTCTTTATCCAAAAGCAAATCTTGTCCGGTTTGAAGATCCAATAATGTTAAAAGTTGTTTTGTATCAATTATCCAGCTGCGGGCCTGGAAGGTTAATTTTAACGGTTTATCTTCTAACTTTTCCAATGCTTTTTTAGCTTTTAGAACATGTTCGGTGGTGATTTTTGGATGAGTTGTTTTTAAAGGCAGCAAGGATTGGTACTGCTCAAACAGTAGATAATCTTTTACTTCATATAAGATTTTATCTTTATCCAAAACAAAACCGTTAGTACTATTTTTGATTTGAATACGAGCAGACGGGGTACCTTCTTCGTTGGGTGTTTCATCAAAAAATAACTTAGCATCTTGAGGTTGTTTATTTACAGCAAGAGCAATAGTTTCCAATTGTTTATCTAAATTTAGAGTAATCTTGGGAGTAATTTTTACTGGAAAAAAAAGGCTTTGTATTTCAAGTTTGATATGATTCTGCAGTGGTCGGTCATGACTATTGCTGAAAGTCTCGCTGAGTTTAGTATAATCTAAATTGGCAGAAGATGTAGCAAGATCAATAATATAGGTGCCTTGAGGCGAATTAAATGTTAGTTTTGTTTGGGTTCTTTGTTGGAAATTTGCCTGTACTATTCTTGCAGCTTCACCCTGAGTAAAAAAAGATATATTTATATTGCCTATAAAAGTTAAGGGGTAATATTTATCAGCCATAATTACCTGATAAGTAATAGCTATTAAGAAAAAAAGCACCGCAGATAAAATAATTGATAAGAGATTTTTCTTTAAAAAATACGCAATAGCAGATGAAGTCTTTTTCGATTTAGCCATGCGGGTATTGTAGCGTTTTAGAGTATAATTTAAAAGATATGCGGTGAACCCTTTGATAAAGTTAGGGTAAACTTCGCTGACTATGAAAAAAATCATAATTATCGTTCTTTCTTTGAGTATAGTTTTTGGATTTTTATTTTGGAAATTTGGACCAAATATTGAACTTTTTAACAAATCTAAAACCCAGGGTCCAATTGCACTGACTTTTTGGGGGCTTTGGGAGGACGAAAGCTTGATTAAGCCGCTGATTGAAGAATATCAAAAACAACACCCGAATATTTCTATTAAACATGAACGGGAGTCGTCAATAAATTACAGAACCCGGGTTCAAACACAAATCAGGGAAGGCGTTGGGCCGGATGTTTTTATGATCCACAATTCCTGGTTACCAATGTTCCAACCGGATTTAGCTGTTGCTCCGTCAGATGTATTTAACCTGGCTGATTATAGAAATATGTTTTATCCGGTGGCCAGTGATAGTTTTGTCAGCGGCAATCATATTTATGGCGCACCTGGTGGAATAGATGGTTTAGCTCTTTTTTATAATGAAGAGATGTTAAATGCAGTAGGAGGAGAGCCTCCAAAAAACTGGCAGGAATTCATAGATTCTGCAACAAAAATGACAGTAAGGGATGCAAGTGGTGTGCAGGCGGCTGGTGCGGCACTGGGAACAGCCGGCAATGTAGACCACTGGTCTGATATTTTAGGGCTTTTGCTTATGCAGCAGCCAACTGTTGATTTAAACAATCTAGCCACACCGCAAGTTGCAGAAGTACTGCGGTTTTACACTGGTTTTGTGATTAATCCTAGAAGTAAAACATGGGATGCAAATTTACCTAAATCTACTGATATGTTTGCTCAAGGTAGGTTAGGTTTTTACTTTGCGCCTTCTTGGAGAGCGCATGAATTAAGAGTGATGAATCCAAATTTAAAATTTAAAGTTATTCCGGTACCGCAACTATCTGGGAGAAATGTGTCTTGGGCTACATTTTGGGGTATTGTTGTATCTGCTAAATCACAAAACACATCTGAAGCTTGGAAGTTTGTTAAGTATTTGACTTCTGTGGAAGCTGAGAGGTTGGCTTATCAGGAAGCTGCAAAGGTAAGATTATTTGGTGAGCCGTACTCGCAGATGAGCCTGTCAGCAGAGTTGTTTCCAGATCCGATAGTTGGAGCTTTTGTTTCTCAAGGCCCAAGTTATAAATTTTGGTATCTTGCTTCAAAAACTTTTGATAATGGGATTAATGATGAGATGATTAAATATTTTGAAGATGGGATTAACGCTGTTCTGGTAGGAACTAACCCGCAAACAGCTTTGCAAACAGTGGATCAAGGAGTAAAGCAAGTGATTGGTAAATACATCAGACCTGTATCCGCTCCGGATGGAAAATAACTATGAAGCTTGTAGTTGCCTCTGACGAAAGGACCAAACTAACTGATTTTGTTGTAAATTATTTAAAATCCCAAGGACATCAATTAATACTGCTGGGTGCTTTAGGTGATTCATCTTTTGATAAATGGGTAGAAATAGGCAAGGAATCTGCTTTTATGGTGGTAGAAGGAAAAGTGGAAAAAGGGATACTGTTTTGCTGGAGCGGAACAGGGGTTTGCATGGCAGCCAATAGAATCAAAAAAGCAAGAGCTGTTCTGTGTTGGAGCAGTGAAATAGTCAGGTTAGCCAGAAAATGGGATAATGCCAATATTTTGTGTATGGCTTTGGTTAATACTAAAGAAGAAATAGCTAAAGAAATGATTGATACTTTCTTTTCAACGCAGTTCAATGAGGAGGGTCTAAACGAAGCACATAAATTGGATGAATAGAATAAACTATTAATGAAAGAGCAAGGATCTGTAGGCTTGTCCTATCTTGTTGTCCATCCTGAGATTTGTCACCACCCACAAGCAAGAGTGCTTCAGCGATCTATAGCATGGGAAACTACGAGGACTAGAGGTGTAAGAGGTTTTACTCAGTATGGATTATATTTGCGGGTATGTGGGTATATGGTTTGATAGAGCCGGCCAGGGCGAGGCTAATTAAATCCGCCTACTTTTGGTTGAGGCATATCGATGATATAGCTGATGGAGATAAGTTTTTGCCGCAAGGATATAAAAGCAAACAAGTATTCTTGCAAAGCAAAAGAGAGCTTGCAAAGCGGTTACTTTCTGGAGAAGATGGTATGAAGATCAAACAGCCAGAGGGTTAGAATTTTTAGAAACTGGCAAAGATGAGATTAGAGAACACCATTTAGAATGGGTAACAAAGCTGGCGCTGACAGTGAATTTTGTAAGACCTACAGAGAGAGTATTAAGAAGATATGCAAGAATGCTTCTCAAAAAGTAGTTTTGTGTTAAAATAAGCTCATGCAAAAACAAGTCTTAAATTATCGAATCATTATTGAACCAGAGAAGATGGATAAAAAAACTGTCTACAATGCTTATTGTCCAACCTTGGATGTGGCTGATTACGGGAATTCAATTGATGAGGTTTTAAAAAGCATTAAGGATGGTATAGCACTTGCCATAGAATGCTTAAAAGATAAAGGACAAGAAATTCCCGTGGATAATATCGAAAAACAGGTTGTGACTACTGCACAAGTTGAGGTTCTTGCTAATGTAAGAATTGTTGCTGCATGAGTAAATTACCACGCAATGTAAAACCGCTCAGGCTTATTAAGTTTTTAGAAAATCTTGGATTCAAACAGGGGAAAGGTAAGGGAAGTCACGTAAGGTTGACTCGCCCTGATGGCAGATGGACCCAAGTAGCAGTTCACCCCAAACCAATTCCAGAGGGAACTTTAAGAAAAATTATTAGACAGGCAGAAATTGTAGAAGAAAATCTAAAAGATTTAAAGTAATGGCTAATAAATTAAATGAATAAAAGAGTTATTATTATTCATGGTTGGGGAGGTAGTCCACAGAATGGTTGGATGCCATGGGCAAAATTAGAATTTGAAAACAGAGGGTATGAAGTAATAGTTCCAGCTATGCCTTTATCTGATTATCCAAAAATAGAAAACTGGATTCCTTGCCTTGGTGACGTTATTGGCAAGCTGCAACCAACAGACATATTAATTGGGCATAGTATGGGATGTCAGGCAATTCTGCGTTTTCTGGAGAGAAAACCAAAAGATCAAAAAGTCGGGAAGGTGATATTAGTAGCAGGATTTGGTCGGTATCTTACAGGCTTAACAGAAGAGGAACAACGTATTGCTCAACCATGGCTTGATGTCCCTCTTGATTTAGATAAAGTAAAAACTAAAGCTGATTCTTTTATAGCGATATTTTCCGACAATGATCCTTTTGTGCCGCTTGAAAAAAATAAAAAACTTTTTGAAGAAAAATTAGGGGCTCAAATTTTAATAGAACACAGTAAAAGACATTTTAATGAAGATAGTTTACCAGTTCTATTAGACTATTTATTCTAGAATTTTCGGTAAATTTATTAGTTGGACTTCAGGTTCCAGTTTAATTCCGAATTTATTTTTTACTTTAATTGCGTAAGTTTTGGCTAAATTATAAAAAGCTTTGGCTGTTCCGTTGTTTTTATTTATAAACAAATTTGCATGGTAAGGGGCAATTTCGATTCCATCCAATTTTTGTCCTTTGGCTCCGACTTCTTCCAGCAAACTGCCGGCAGGAATCTTGCCGTAAACTATTTTTTCCGGCGGGATATTTTTTAAAATCCCCCGGGGAATTTCAGAAACAATTAAGTTTTTGAAAAAACTGCCTGAACATTTAATATCAGGTGGATATCTCACCAGTCTTTTTGCTAAAATCTCTTTAGCTTCCTGTTGCAAGGCTTTTGGATCACCTTTTTTCAGCTGAAAAATAACTTCCAAAATGGCGTATTTGTTTTGCTTGAAAATGCTATCCCTATAATTAAACCAGCATTGCGGGTTGTTGAATTGTTCGATTGTTAGTTTGTCAGGGTTTAGAGTAGCAATCTTAATTATATGATCGGAGATTGATTGGCCATAAGCCCCTGCATTGCCATAAACAGCCCCGCCAACAGTTCCCGGGATGCCGGTGAGTTTCTGTAAGCCGGAGAGTCCATGCTGGATGGTGTAATTGACAAGTTTCTGCAAAGGAGTACCGCTTTTAGTACTTACCATTATACCCCTGAGATGTAATCGCATTTTTTCACCTCGAGGGTGAGTTGCCGATATTCCATTTATTTCATTTTTAATTACTAAACAATCTATTGCTTCATCTGATACCAGTAAATTACTGCCGCCGCCAATTATCAGGTAAGGCATTAATTGGTCTTTGGCATATTTTATGGCTTTAATTAATTCTTCCTCTGTTTTAACTTTGACAAATTTTTTGGTAGGACCACCGATGGATAATGTAGTCATATATTCTAATGGATAGTTGTCTAAAAAATGGAGCATGTCTGATATTATACTCTGAAAATTTCTAATTTCTAATTCAATGCAGAATAAAAATTAATATGCTAAATTACAAACATGGATAAAGCTATTCTAAAAACCCTAATTTATGCCGATATTTTTGATTATCCGCTAAACACTTACGAGCTTCATAAATGGTTAATTGGCCCACTTTCGCTAAAGCTACGGCAGGTAAACAGCAAAGTCACATTGCGACAGATAGAGAAAGCATTGAGGAAATTGAATCAGGAATCAAGAATTATGAATCAAGGGAATTTTTATTTTTTGCGAAGAAAAAATGACTTAGTCGTTAAAAGAATTCGTAGAGAAAAACAGTCAAAAAACTATTTCCGGAAAGC
>Ga0180007_10005831_pt1 | contig 12255 bp, 16 predicted proteins | sample MM_PC_MetaG_FD_121122 | JGI IMG/M metagenome (GOLD analysis project Ga0180007, IMG submission 121122) | Groundwater microbial communities from the Aspo Hard Rock Laboratory (HRL) deep subsurface site, Sweden - MM_PC_MetaG | ecosystem: Environmental > Aquatic > Deep subsurface > Groundwater...
CGGTACCACCATGACCGAGGCCAAGGATGATATTTTAAAGATTCGATCGATTTTGGATCAATTGGTTATCACCGAACATTATATTCATTCCGATGCCGCGCTGTGCGGCGGGTTGGCACCGTTTATAAATCCCCGGGCAGCTTTTGATTTCAAGGATGGTGCCGACAGTATTTCCGTGAGCGGTCACAAGTCTTTTGGGTCTCCCATCCCCTGCGGAATCATTGTTGCCAAAAAAAGGAATGTATCCCGCATTGCCCGGTCAATCGCCTACATCGGTTCTCTGGACACCACCATCACCGGCTCTCGAAATGGATTAACCCCCCTTTTCCTCTGGTACATGATCAAAAAACAGGGGCTTTCGGGTCTGAAGGACCGGGTGGAAAAGGCCCTGTCCATGGCTGAATATACCCAGAAAAGTTTGCGCCGGGCCGGAATAGATGCCTGGCGAAATCCCAATGCCATAACGGTGGTGTTTCCGGAGGTGGCGGAAAGTATCCGGGAGAAATGGCAGTTGGCCACAGCCGATGGGAACACCCATCTGATCTGTATGCCCAATGTCCGGAAGGAGCAGATCGATGAATTTCTGGAAGATTTTAAAAGAACTAAAAAAACGGATAAAAGATGAAATACATTTTGGTGATTAATAAAGACCGCAAAGGTCTGGTGGCACAAATCTCAGAGTTGCTGGGTCAACACAACATCAACATCGATTCGATCCATGCCAATTCCGAGGGGGGGTTTGCCAAAATACGGCTTTTTACCCCGGACAATACCATGGCACTGTCCATTCTCAATGAATCGGGTTTTAAAGCCGTTCCGGATGAAAACATTCTGGTGAGAATCGAGGACACGCCCGGCGCACTGGGACGTATTTCACGCACCTTAAGTGAAAACGATATCGATATCCGGGCCATTACCATGATTGAGCAGAATCTTGGATCAAACATGGTGGCCATTGTCACGGACCAGGATGAGCGAGCCAGGACAATTCTGCAAGATTCTCTGGTCACATAAATCTATTCATGCCGGTGGATGATAAAATGGCCCCCCTTGATCGTGTTTGTGGAAAGGGCTTTTTGGGCCTTATCGGCCACACAGCGTTCAACGGCAACATAGGAATAAAACTCAAAACAGTTGATCTTGCCCACACAACTTCCCGGAATTCCCCCCTCCCGGGTCAGCGCCCCCAGAATATCCCCCGGCCGAAGTTTGGCTTTCCGCCCACCGTTGATGGAAAGGGTCACCATGGACGGCAGAGGACTTGCGTCACTTGAGGAGACAAGTGATCCGACATCCGATATTTCAAAACAGGTGCCCATCATGCGGTTAATCTCTTCCAGCCGGAAGCGCTCCCTGGGTGTCATCAGGGAAAAGGCCATCCCCTCTTGACCGGCCCGGCCCGTCCGGCCGATGCGGTGGGTATACACCTCGGATTCAAAGGGAAGATCAAAGTTGATCACCGCAGAGAGACCTGTGATATCAAGGCCCCTGGCCGCCACATCCGTGGCCACCAGAATGGGGGTGCTGCCATTGGAAAAACGAACCAGCACTTCGGTTCGCTCCTTTTGTTCAAGGTCCCCGTGGATGGCCAGGGAGGAAAATCCCTTTGTCTCCAGAAAGGCCGAAAGATCCCTGCACTGGCGTTTGGTATTACAGAAAATCAACGCAGATGAAGGGTGGTGGGCTGATAAAATCCGTGTCACAACATCGGCCTTGGCCTCCCAATCGCATTCATAAAAATACTGACGAATGGCATCTTCTTCATGCACCGCATCCACCACCACCTGCTGGGCATCGTTCTTAAACCGGCCACTCAGCGCCAGGATGGGTGCAGGAAAGGTGGCGGAGAAAAGAAGGGTCTGGCGCTCCCGGGGCACATGGCCCATGATCGCCTCAATGCTGTCGGCAAAACCCACGTCCAGCATCCGATCCGCTTCATCCAGAACCAGGGTGGTCACATGAGCAAGGTTCATGGACCCACGGTTCAAATGTTCTTCGATGCGCCCGGGGGTTCCCACCACAATATGGGCCTGGTGCTCCAGGGAGATTTTCTGGGGCAGAAACGGCACCCCGCCGCAGATGGTCACAATCTTGATATTGTGTTTGAACCTGGCAATACGCCTCAGCTCATCGGCCACCTGTTCCGCAAGCTCCCGGGTCGGACACATCACCAGGGCCTGGACCCTGAAGCGCCGCACATCCAGGTTGTGCAGCAAACCGATGCCAAAGGCCGCTGTCTTTCCGCTCCCGGTCTTGGCCTGGGCCAGCAGGTCCCGGCCTTCAAGCACATGGGGCAGGCTTGCCGCCTGGACCGGGGTCATCTCGTCATATCCCATGGCCGTAAGATTCTCGATCATCGCATTGCCCAGGGGCAAGGTATTAAAACTGTTCATCAAAACCTTTGTTTAGTGCAGACCCTTGCGGTCCATCATTATATTATTTATTCACCCTTTATTGAATGATTGGGTGACTATATCACAAACCGCCCGAATAAATCCTAAATTTAGCATGAAAATAATGATTTAACACTTGAACCGTCAAGCGCAACGGATTTTTTGATTTTTTTTGATGGTGAATGAGGGTACACTTTCAAGCATATATTCGTTGATAACGATATATTAACCCCATGCCGCCCCCAAAAAAAACATTACGATTTGGTTATTTTAATGCAAGGACAGGAAAACTCCTTGACACCTCCATCGCCCCGGACTATATCATAAATTTGGAATATATAAATAAATAGGACATGACCATGAAAGAATTTATCAAAGTGATGAAGGCCCTGTCTGACCCGGCACGGGTCAAAATACTGAAAATGCTCCAGCGTAAAACCATGTGCGTGTGCGAAATCCACACCGCCCTGGACAAGGCCCAGTCCACCACCAGCAAACATCTGAAAATACTGGAGGATGCAGGGCTCATCACCTATCTCAAAGACGGTCTCTGGGTGAATTATAAACTAGCTGACGGGTCCCAGAGCCCCTATGCGGCAAGTCTCATTGGAAATCTGCGCCATTGGCTGAACCATGACCCTGAAATTATAAAAATCGCTGAACAATTGCCCGGCATTGACCGAAAGGAAATCCTGAACCGGAACTGAGCCGGCATTATATCAATGGTGATATGATGGTGCTATAAGGAGGAACCTGAAATGAAAGAACGAACAAAATTATTCTACCTCATCGGCCTGTATCTCTGTGCCTATTTTATTCCCTGGTCCCACCCCGTGGTCCGCCAATCAGGGCTGGAAGCCTTTATGATGCTCCAGGAATATGCCAGGGAGCATGTCCTGACCTGCCTGGTACCTGCTTTTTTCATTGCCGGCGCCATAGCGGTCTTTGTGTCCCAGGCCTCGGTGCTGAAATATTTCGGGGCCCAGGCCGGTAAAATTCTCTCCTATTCCGTGGCCTCGATTTCCGGGACCATCCTGGCCGTTTGTTCGTGCACGGTATTGCCGCTTTTTGCCGGGATCTATACCCGGGGGGCCGGCATCGGACCTGCCACGGCCTTTTTGTATTCAGGACCGGCCATCAATGTTCTGGCCATTACCCTGACGGCCAAAATCCTGGGATGGCAGCTCGGCCTGGCCCGGGCCATCGGCGCCGTCCTTTTCGCCGTCATCACCGGTTTATTGATGGCCCTCATCTTCCGCAAGGATGATGCAGCCAGGACGGCCGGACAGATCTATGTTCCGGATGAAGAAGACAGCGGAAGAACCCTTTTCCAGGACGGGATCTATCTTCTGACCATGGTCCTGATCCTGATTTTTGCCGCCTTTGCCAAACCGGCTCCCGGTTCCACCGGCCTGTGGCCGGCTATTTTCGCTGCCAAATGGTATATTACGGTGGCTCTTCTGGCTGCCCTGGCCTGGATGGTAAAGGCCTGGTTTAAAAGAGAAGAACGCGCAAGCTGGGTGGAGTCCACCTGGGGATTCATGAAACAGATCTTCCCCCTTTTGTTCGGCGGGGTGATTGTGGCCGGATTTTTGCTGGGCCGACCCGGTCATCCGGCCCTGATCCCGGAGCAGTATATTCAAACCCTTGTGGGCGGAAATTCCCTCTGGTCCAATCTGTTTGCCTCCATGGCCGGTGCCTTCATGTATTTTGCCACCCTGACCGAGGTGCCGATCCTGCAGGGGCTGATCGGGTCGGGCATGGGCAAGGGACCGGCCCTGGCCCTGCTCCTGGCAGGTCCTGCCCTGTCCCTGCCCAATATGCTGGTCATCGGCGGGGTCATGGGAGCAAAAAAGACTTTTGTTTTCTGTTCCATCATCATTGTACTGTCAACCTTTGCCGGGATGATCTACGGGGTCATTGCCGGATAATATAAAAAAGAACCCATAAATTTTAAGGAGAATACCATGGATATCAAAATACTGGGCCCAGGCTGCCCAAAATGCCAGCAGACAGCAACCATCGTAAGTGAAGCCGTTGCCGAAGCCGGTGTGGATGCAAAAATCGAGAAAGTCACCGATGTCATGGAAATCGCCGGTTACGGGGTTTTCGGAACCCCGGCCGTGGTGGTGGACGGCGAAGTCAAATGTGTGGGAAAGATTCCCAAAAAAGAGGATGTCAAAGCCTGGCTGAAAAAATAAAGCCGGCGGTTTAAAGAAAAACTGATGATTAATTTTTATAAAGGAGTAACAAAATGACACAAGACTGTTGCGCATCCGGCGGCAATATCATGATCCTGGCCTGTTCAGGCGGATCCAACGTGGGCCAGCTTTCAAACCAGGCTGCCATTGAACTGACCCGGGAAGGCGTCGGCAAAATGTTCTGCCTGGCCGGAATCGGCGCCCAGCTGGGCGGTTTTGTCCAGTCGGCCAAAGAGGTGGATACCATGGTGGCCATTGACGGCTGCCCTGTGGGGTGTGCCAAAGCCATCCTTGAACAGGCCCAGGTGCCCTTGAAAAATCACCTGGTGATTACCGAACTGGGCATTGAAAAAAATAAAAACCTCACCCCCAGGGCCGAAGATATCGCCAGGGTGAAGTCTGCGGTTTTCGATACCTGCGGGGTCAAACCATGAGAATCGCGAAACTTATTATTATCTGTGTCATTGCCGTTGCAGTGATCCTGCTTGTAAAAACACAATTCTTTACGGACACGGCCCAGGAGCTTTCCGCCGGGACCGTCAGCCACAGCGCCCCCATTGATTTTGAAAACCTGCCGGTAAAAGGCATGGTGACCCTGATCGATCTCGGGGCCACGGAATGTATTCCCTGTAAAATGATGGCCCCCATCATGGCCAAGCTTGAGGCCGATTACCAGGGAAAGGCGGCCATTGCCTTTATCGATGTCTGGAAACACAAGGAACAGGCCCCCAAATACAAGATCCGGGCCATCCCGACCCAGATCTTTTATGATGCTTCGGGAACGGAAATATCCCGCCATGAAGGCTTCATGAGTGAAAAGGACATTGTGGCCCAGCTCACCAAGATGGGGGTTTCTTCCCCATCGGAAAAAAAGGAATAGGAGGAGCGATATGCTGGACCAGATTTTTTTAACCGTCAACCAGTGGATCACGGGCGGAACCATCCTGGCTGCTGCCGGGTGCTTCATCTGGGGCATGGTCAGCGTGCTGCTGAGCCCCTGCCACATGGCCTCCATTCCCCTGATCGTCGGCTATGTCGGGGGCCAGGACAAGATGGTCCAGCCCCGGCAGGCAGGGGTGTACTCCATCCTTTTCACCCTGGGTCTTTTCATCACCATTGCCGTCATCGGCATTATCTGCGCCCTTTTGGGACGGATGCTGGGGGATGTGGGCAATTACTGGCAGATCCTGATCGGGGCTATCCTGATCTGGGTGGCCCTGGGCATGCTGGGGGTTGAAAAATGCTCCCTGTCCGGCGGGCTTTTATACCGGCTGAAACTCAAGGGCATGACCGGGGCCTTTGTCCTGGGGCTTGCCTACGGCATTTTGTCCGGCTCCTGCACCTTTGGGTTTATTGCGCCCATCCTGGCCGTCATCACGGTCCAGGAAAAAATCATGACCGGGATTCTTTTGATCGTTCTTTTCGGCATCGGCCACTGCCTTCCCATTGCCGTTGCCGGAAGCAGCGCCGCTGCTGTCCGGAAACTCATGGAAAATGCCGCCTGGCAGGGTGCAGGCACCTGGTTCCGCAAAGGGGCCGGGACCCTGGTGGGGATTTTAGGCCTGTATTTTATGATTAATCCGTTTATTACTGCTTGATCAAAACAAAAAAAAAGGACACTATGCTGCTCAAAGACTATACCCTTGAAATCTTTAAATCCAAATGCCAGGCCGATGCCAAAGGGGTCCATTGCTTTGCCCACCTGGGCCAGGATGTCAGCGAGGCCCTGCCCTATCTGAACGCCGTCCTGGGCGGTTTTGAATTTCTGAATGACCCCCCCGCCGTCACCTTCCGGGCCCAGGGAAAACTGATCACGGTCCACGGCAAAAAAATCGCCGTCAATGCCCTGAACGATGAAGCCGAAGCCAGAAAAATCGTGGAATGGCTGAAGACGGAAATCAATTCCGCCTGGGAACAAAAAGACACCATCACCCCCTCTTATACCGGCTTGCCCAGGCCCGGCATCATTGAAATCTTAAAACTTCTGCCCAAAACCAATTGCCGGGAATGCGGCCAGCCCACCTGCATGGTCTTTGCCACCAAGGTGGCAGAAGGTGCCAAAGGCGCGGACGATTGTCCCGGAATCAAGGCGGAAGAAGGCCGGAAGCTGACCGCCTATATGAGCCGTTTTAATCTGGAACTCTAAACTAACCTAATAGCGGTTATGATAAAAACAAAACCAATATTGTTTAATTTTCAGGAGACCTTACATGAAAAAAACATCCGGTTTGAAGTTAAAAGAAACGACCAGGCCAACCCGGCCCGTTAGGAACTCATTGTAGAAAACATCAAAAAAGAGCCCGGCCGCTATGCTGAGCTGCAAAGCCATTCAAGACTTGAACCATGATGAGTACCGGGTCAGGATATCCGACGGCACCGAGATCTGTTCCATTGTCACCACCAAAGGGATGCCGTATAAAAATTCTTGACCGGATCAAATTTTTTATATAGATAATTAGTTGTTTGGCTAATTATAAAACATGGCGTTGATATGGATAATACGATTTCAAAACTAAAGGCTCTGGCAGACAAAAACCGGCTCAGGGTGTTTTGCGCCCTGACCCGCCACGGGGAATTGTGCGCCTGCCAGATCACGGAACTGCTCCAGGTGGCCGGTGCGACAGCCTCCCGCCATTTGAGTATCCTGGTCGCTGCCGGACTGCTGACGAGCCGGAAGGACGGCCGGTGGGTGTTTTTCAGCCTGGACCGGTCCGGCCGCGGGTTCGACGGAATCCTGCAATGGCTTGATCCTGAAGTCCGGACCTCTCTGGCCTTTCAAAACGATCTTGACACCCTGGAGCGGATCACGGATCTTCCCCTTGAGGATCTTTGCAGAAAACAACGGGGACAAGCCTGCTGCCCCATCCAAAAAGGAGGAACCCCATAATGGAAAAACTGAAGATATTATTTTTGTGTACGGGAAATTCATGCCGGAGCCAGATGGCAGAAGGCTGGACCCGCAAGCTCAAAGGTGACTGCATTGACGTTTTTTCAGCCGGCGTGGAAATCCACGGGCTGAATCCCCATGCTGTCGCCGTCATGGCCGAGGCCGGGGTGGATATTTCCGAACAGCGGTCCAAACATGTCAATGAATTTACGGGCCAGGATTTTGATGCGGTGGTGACGGTCTGTGACCATGCCCGGGAATCCTGCCCCTATTTCCCGGCATCCTGCAAACGCGTTCATGCAGGCTTTGCCGATCCGCCGGCCCTGGCCCGGGAGATCGCGGCGCAAGGAGGGGGAAAAGCGGCCCAGCTGGATTGCTATCGGAAGGTGAGAGATGAAATCAGGGCTTTTGTGGAAGCCCTGCCGAATAATATTTTAAAAGGAGGCCAGAGGTGAATAACAAGAGAATAAACCCCGACAAAACAAATCCAAACCCTGACTTGTGCCCCACGGCCCAGCCCGTGGGCAAGGGGCTTTCTTTTCTGGACCGGTTCCTGACCCTGTGGATATTTGCCGCCATGGCCATCGGAATCGGTGCCGGGTGGCTGGTGCCCGGTGTCAAGGATTTCGTCAACCTGTTCACGGTGGGAACCACCAATATCCCCATTGCCGTCGGTCTTATCCTCATGATGTATCCGCCCTTTGCCAAGGTGAGGTATGAGGACATGCCCGATGTTTTCAAAAATATCCGGATTCTTTGCCTCTCCCTGGTTCAGAACTGGGTGGTCGGCCCCTTTCTGATGTTTTTCATCGCCATCATCTTTCTGAGGGATTATCCCGAATACATGGCAGGGCTGATCATGATCGGACTGGCCCGGTGCATCGCCATGGTCATTGTCTGGAACGAGCTGGCCAAGGGGGATACCGAGTATGCCGCCGGTCTGGTGGCCTTTAACTCTGTTTTCCAGGTGATATTTTTCAGTGTCTATGCCTGGTTTTTCCTCACGGTTCTGCCGCCCCTGTTCGGGATCCAGGCCACGGCCGTGGCAATCACCATCGGCCAGATCGCCGAAAGCGTGTTTATCTATCTGGGCATCCCCTTCATTGCCGGCGCCCTGACCCGGTTTATCGGCGTTAAAATCATGGGCCGGGAACAATACCATGCCGTGGTGGTCCCCAGGATCAGCCCCCTGACCCTGATTGCCCTGCTCTTTACCATTGTGCTCATGTTCAGCCTTAAAGGGGATCTCATCGTTCAGATTCCCATGGACGTGGTGAGAATCGCCATCCCGCTGCTGGTCTATTTTGTGATCATGTTCCTGGTCTCTTTTTATATGGGAAAAAAGGTGGGGGCTGATTACAAAAAGACAACCACCCTGGCCTTTACGGCCGCCAGCAACAATTTCGAGCTGGCCATTGCCGTGGCCATCGCGGTATTCGGTCTGAATTCCGGTGCCGCCTTTGCCGCCGTTATCGGGCCTTTGGTGGAAGTGCCGGTCATGATCGGGCTTGTCAATGTAGCCTTCTTTTTCCAGCGCCGGTATTTCCGGGAAAAGCCTTCATAACCTGAAGAGGGAGCGAGGCGTGCTGCAGCGCCCGCGGTCCTCGTAAGATAAAAAACGGCTCTATCAATGAGTTGCCCTGAAGGGTTACAAAAGTTCAAGAATATGGATGAAGGAGCCGGTCAATTCGCCGCTGCTCTTCGAGCAATTTCCGAAACCAGATATTCGAGGGTTCGCACTGGTCACCGGTCTGTTCGCAGTTCTATTCTTTATCAACAAATCGTTTAAATAGAATATCTTCAACATTCCGGCGAGAATCTATTACAGACAAAACAAATATTTCCTGTCCGGAATTTCTGTAAATTAATCGCCATGGTGCAATAACCAATTCCCGGTATATCAAGATTCCTTCATCTTGAAGCTCTGGAGCGACTCGACCTCTTTCTGGAAAAGCATCTGGGCTTAAAGCTTTTTGCCTGATTTCAGTTAATATTTTCAGCGCATTTTGAGGGCTTTTATCTGCAATATATTCAATAATATTTTTCATGTCGTTTTCAGCAACATGAGCCCAGATTACATTGTATTTTGAGCTCATTTCAATCTGGCTTCCAATGATTTCTCAATATCTTTGAATACGTTTTCTTGTGGTTTCACCTTGCCATTTCGAACATCACTTTCACCTTGTGATATCAGCTTTAACAGGCCGATTGCGTTGCGCATATCTTCATAACTTTTGGGATCTTGAAGAACGGCTCTGGGTTCACCATTTTGAGTTATAATTACAGGACGATGGGTCGTATTTATTTGATTCAACAAATCTGCAGCTTTTGATTTCAAATATGTAACAGGTTTTATGTCATCTATCATATGCATGTTATCACCTCCGGTTCATATATGGTACCATATTAAGACCGCATGTTAAGATGAGTTTTTGACTGCGAACGGCAGGCATCTTTTCTTACCCCCGAACTGTTGCTTCTGCATTGCAGACACGACCACCGGCCTGAAGCCTTGGGCCGGCATGGGAGCCTGGAAAGTGCCCATTGGGACTGGCACCGCAAGACGGCTATTTTTGTTTTTTCGGTGCTTCACTGGTTGCTGTTGGACGGTTGATATATTGAATGAAGTTTTTTGCATTATCGCCGCGAAGATTTTCCGCAAGCCCGATAAGGCCGTCTGTCAGGTATTTTGCCGGTATGCCCCTGGACCGCAGATAGACCATGGCGATGGTAGCCCGGTCTTTGTGGGGGCAGGCGGTCACCACAATCTTTGTCCTGTCGATTTCATCGAGTCTGGCCGGGAGTTCATTCAAGGGAATGTTGATGGAAGGTCCGACTTTCCAGGCCTCGTATTCTTCGGAAAACCGGATGTCAATGAGCTGAGCCCGGCCTTCCTCGAGCAGCTCAATCAGGCCCTCGCTGTCTATTTTCATCTCTTTGCGGGCTGCATAATCAAACCCGGTAATATAGGTTTCCAGGCCGGTATCATCGGCATGGGCCGGTATACACATGCCAAGGAATAAAACGGCAATAACTAATTTTTTCATCTTGGTTCTCCTTTTGAAATTCAGATTTTCCCTGGAGACAATTCCGCTCCAGAGCGCCGCAATGAGATAATCTTCACTGATTTCCACGAATTTGACCAATTGGACTTTGGCATTTAAACATTAATGGACGTTTTGAACCCCCTCCATGGATAAAAGATGGGAACGGACATCATCCAGATCAATATGGCCGGGGACGGCATTCATTAAGATAGCGGTGGAGGATTTGAGAATGGTCCAGCAGTTTTTCAGAATAAACACAGCAATCAGCATGGACAGCAAAGGGTCCAGCCAGTACCAGGGTTTATACAACATCACCAGACCGGAGATCATCACCACAACGGAGGTCAGAAAATCCCCCATCATATGCAAAAAAGCCCCTTTAATGTTCAAATTGTGTTTTGAATCCCGGTGGAGGAGCCAGGCGGAAAACCCGTTTCCCACGATGCCCACCATGGCCGCCCAGATCACAATTTTACCGGATACGATTTCAGGGGCTGAAAACCTTTGAAATGCACCATATAGAATAAAAATGCAGGCGCCCGCCAGAAGGGTCACATTCAATAAGGCTGCCATGATTTCGGCCCGGCGGTATCCAAAGGTATTCTGGTTGGTTGCCCCTTTTTTGCCGATGCGATAGGCAATATAAGAGATCAGGACGGCCATGAAATCACTAAAATTGTGGGTGGCGTCGGAAATCAAGGCCATGCTGTTGGCGAAAACCCCGGCAATGACCTGGATCACCGGAATGATCAGGTTCAGGGCAAGGGTGATCAAAAGCCTTGTCCCGCTGGTATCTTCAACGTTCTCGGCGTGGTGATGCCCTGAGTCATGCTCGTCTTCATTTGCGTGGGTCATTAGAAATCCTTATGGATACTTGAAATTTTAAATTATCATATTAAATAGATAGCCGACAAAAAGAATGCCGGATCCCACTACCCCGATAAAGACGGCAATCAGTCTGGGTTTCAAAACTTTTCTTAAAATCACCATCTCGGGCAGAGACAGGGCGATGACGCTCATCATGAAAGCCAGGACCGTTCCAAGGGCCGCCCCTTTGCCCAAGAGGGCTTCGACCACCGGGATAATCCCTGCGGCATTGGAATACATGGGGATGCCGATGAGAACGGAAAGGGGGACCGACCACCAGGAGCCTTTGCCCATGATGGAGGCCATGACCCCTTCGGGAACAAATCCGTGGATACCGGCGCCCACGGCAATCCCGAGGATGACATAGATCCAGACCCGGCCGATGATTTCTTTAACCGCATCCCAGCCGTACCGGACCCGGTCGTTCCAGGTCAGCGGTTCTTCTTCCATCTGGACGGCGGTTACATTGATCTTGGTGACCCAGTCTTCGATATGGTTTTCCATTTTCAGGCGGCCGATGACCCAGCCGGCGGTAACGGCAATGAAAAGCCCGGTTCCCAGATAGATGGCCGCCACCTTCCAGCCCAGAAGGCCATAGAGAAGGCCCAGGGCAATTTCATTCACCATGGGGGCTGCGATCAGGAATGAAAAGGTCACACCCAGGGGAACCCCGGCCGTGACAAATCCGATGAACAGGGGAACGGCCGAGCAGGAGCAAAAGGGCGTGACAATCCCCAGGAGGGCGGCCAGGATATTACCGGCAAATTCACTTTTCCCGGAAAGAAAGGCCCGGGTTTTTTCAGGGGTGAAAAAACTGCGGATAATACCCACCCCGAATACTACGATGGCAAGCAGCATCA
>Ga0180007_10005832_pt1 | contig 12252 bp, 10 predicted proteins | sample MM_PC_MetaG_FD_121122 | JGI IMG/M metagenome (GOLD analysis project Ga0180007, IMG submission 121122) | Groundwater microbial communities from the Aspo Hard Rock Laboratory (HRL) deep subsurface site, Sweden - MM_PC_MetaG | ecosystem: Environmental > Aquatic > Deep subsurface > Groundwater...
CGGACTCTCTGGAGATCAAAATGCTGAATTTCTTGTTATTCCAACCGCTGACTGTTTATTGTTCATCAATCCTGCTCTTATGGTTGGCGCAAGGTTGATCAATGAAATCAACGTGCCTCAAACACTTGAAACCTTTCCCTCCGAAGCCATTGCAATCAACCGAAAGGATATTGGCCTAAAAGAGGCTGAAGATGACGATAATCCTCCACCCAAAAGAACCGACCTTAAAGGTGCGTTCTTCTACTTGGACAAAGACCTAGTGGAGAGCGACTCTCCCTGTGAGTTGTGGTTGATTGAAGATCAACACGACCCAAAAGAATATGTAGATCTGGCTATACAACTGAGACAATGGGATCATGGGTTATTTGGCGACATAATTCACATTGAGCAAGACGATAGTGGCGAGGATGTTTACTTGAATGCCAATCACATTGCGCTCATTGAGTTTAAACTTGAAGAAGATCCAAACAGTCTATGCGCGAAAGCTTTTGTTACTTTGGCAGACTACTTACACGACAACGAGGATTAAGGTCTTTCTGACACAGTTACACCCCAAATTGACGTATAAAAGGACCTTTTCTTGTCAAAAACGATTGTAGGGCTTCCTGTGGTTTTATATTGCCCCGCATTGTAGATCTTTCTGACTTCATAAAAAAACAAAAAGGGGAAAATTACGTATATCTATTGATACAAAAATAATCGTGGCAAAGATTTTTCCAAGAACCGCCACAGTGATTTGGAACTTATTCAACCAAAAATTGGGATTTATTGCTAATACTAACATTATGATCTAAAATTCTAAAATAATTACATATACAAAAATCGTTTTCGTTGACAATTAGCATCAATTTGGAGATAAATTTTTGGATAGAGATGTAACTGGATAGACAGCGAGAAGAAACCGATAAAGTTGTGACGGGGTTGCACTTAATGAATACAACAACAATTTGGATACCTATCGATTTTGTGGGCTGTATATCCACATAAAGACGTATACTTAAAATAGTGTCGTCTAGACAGCCATGCGGTGTTATGTAATAAACAGGTAATTGGCGCTCAGCCTATTGTGACAAAATATTTTGTCGATAGTTAATAATTATTAGAACACATGGATATTATTATGGACACTTCAGATGAAAATCAACTCATAGCACTTCAAAAATCTTTTACCTACCTCTGTAAAGAGGCAAAAGTGTTTGAAAAAGGTAATGAGATTAATAATATTAACCTTGATAAATTGTGGATAAACACCAAAACAAAAGAAAAATACGCTGAAATTGTCGAGGAATATATTCGATTACTCGCTCAAAATAGTGGCAAGATCGAAGATATTGTTATTGTTACTCCAGATACTATATCGCAAAACTATGGCGCAACACCAATTGTTTTTCTTGTTGCAGAAAAGCTAGGTTGTAAAGTCGCAATTTGGCAAGAGATGGGCGATTTTGTAAATCGAAGATCATGGCTAATTGGCGATATAAAGCCGCGCAAAAAGTGTATAATTGTTCAAGATGTTGTTCGTTCAGGAATTACTGTTCTAAAAATAATGCGCTCTTTTCAAAAATTGGAATGGCAACTAATAAAATATGCTGCATTAGTTTTGTATTGCCAAGACCCCAAGAAGCTCGAAGCAACGGAAAAAGAGTATAAAGCGTTTACGGGGGTTAACCTTCCTTTAGAATACTTAATAACAGACAACAAACTGCATTAACCTTGGGTGGAGAAAAAATAGTGAGTGACATCGATCAAACAATGACCAAAACCACCACCGTTATAGATTGGAGTTCGGGAATATTTGCAATTTTTTGGGGAGTTTGGTGGACAACTGTTTATGAAGCTGCTATTTCAAAAGCCGTTGAGCTTAATATACAGACTCCTTTTATTTTCAAACCCGGAATTTTATCTGCCTTATTGCCAATAATTGTTGCTGCTTATACTTTACTTTTTGTTATGTGGATGTGGAAAATAAGAAGTCTTCCATGGATACTATCTGTTAAAACAAGAATATTAATATTCGTACCAATTGTATTTTCTGTTCTTGGTTTTTGTTTCTTATATTATTCTTTGTTCCGAAATGATTTGATTACTATCCATCAATATATGTACGGGTCGATTTTGTCGTTTACTTGGATTTTTGTGACAAGTATAATAGCCCGTATTTCAAGGTACTGGGGTTAATAATTTAAGGATAGAAACACCCTTTGTGCCAATTAGGAGGAAATAATGCAAATTTTTGATGTTTTAGGATTAATTGTTTTTCCGTTGGGTCTTATCGGATGGATCGTATATGGTTTTGTTCAATCAATAATTATTAATAAAAGGACTAAAGTTATTAGTAGTGATTTAAATGAAGCTATAAAATTCATTGAAATTGATAACCCTGGCTTAGCTGCGATCGCCATCGAGAATGTAGAGAATATATTATCAGGCGCTGGGTTCGAGGCAAACAACTATGCATTGGCTAGTCACCTTTCTTGGTCTTCTTCTGAGGCACTAAGTTCAGAAAAACACATAATGAATGAAAGTGACATTCCTTTATATTACGACAGTGTTTCAACAGCGATAGACCAGGTGGACAGTGCAATAAAAAACCGCAATATCGCTGATTTTGCCATGTCGGTTGGACGAATATATTTACTAGACGCCCATTATCGAGTCCCAATCCGCAAAGAAAAAGAGGATGTGAAACCGCCTTCTTGGATAATTATCAACACCAAACAGCCGCTTTACCTTGTAAAAATGGTTTTAGATAAGGTCATTATGTTTTTAGAAGAAGATGACTTATATGCCGCTCAAGGGATAGTTAAACACGCCGTTCGCTCATTTTGCAAGGCAAATGTTGATGACGACTTAGCGCCAATCCCATTCTTAGCACTTAAGTGGACTCAGCGATATTTAGATTCGATTGAGGACGTCAGAGATTCGAAGCCTTTTTGGATGCGACCTGAAGACGCGGTATTAAAAACACTCAAAAAAGCTCGCGAAGCTTGCGCTTCTAACTCCTATCAAAATCTTGTCACCGTTATTTCAACGAGTACTGATGCCTACCGCACTCCCCGATTCTGATATCCTTGGTTCAACCGAGTCAATTCTTAGGCTGTTGTTTAGGGAGAGCAGTGGATTTAAGTTTGGCAAGTTTAATTATTCTATTTCTCCAGCCTCAGTATACGAACTATTGATAAATAGTAAATACAATAAGGATTATTATAGAAAGCGGATTGTTGTATTAGCCACGTCTGGGATTCCATTTGGAATGGCTTTTGCTCAAGTTTATGAGTGTCCTGTCCATTTTTATCTCCGTAAAGGGTGGGAAATTACCAATAATAGACTTGGCCCTCGACCTAAGATTCTCCCGATACTCCCGACAAATAGTAAACTATTATTAATAGACTCTCATTCCTTCACACAAAAAACAGCACTAGGCTGTCAAGAAACAATAATAAAAAATCGTGGTAACAACCATCAAGTGGAAGAATTGATAACATTGATTGGCCTTGACCATTTTGGGACGCAACCCAAAGATAAAATCCCAGAGACCTCATTTATTTCAATAATGAGTAATCAGGATTTATTAACAAGGCACTTTGGTTCTAGTTTGCAGACCGATTTATTAGATACCCTAAACAAAGAATCTGAGATATGGAAATCTCCAGAACAATCAGTTGACCCTGGAGCACTCAATCAGCCTCAATTTGAACTTTCTCGAGTCAGTTCCCTCGCACGGGACGTGTTTTACAAGCCATCAAGTGAACAGCTTCAATTAACGCTCATAAACAATAATTTTCAACACAAAAAAGCTCGGTTTGAGAAATACAAGTCAGACGATGGAGTGTTTGATCTATTTAGTAACACGACAGATATGGATATGATCAGGGCTGCTTGCAATAAATCAGGTGTTTTGAATGATTATGATATGTTAGTTGGTGTTCAGGCTATAGGAACCTCTCTTGCTTGGGCATTACTGTACAAAAGTGGCCTGAATACACCTATAATTTCAAGCTTTTGTGAAGCCGGAATTGTCCCTATTCCAGTAACTTCCTTAAATAATAAGAAGATTTTACTTATTCAAGGAAGGATGATAACAGGCTTAGATACTGCAACTTCAATTTCACGAATAGAACAATTAGGAGGGTCGTGTAATAATGTTCTTACGTTGTGGTGGAAACCAGAATTGTGGAACAAAATAAGATGCGCGCCTCTATTTAGGTTGATAGATCAAAGGGTCAAGTTCACAACTTTTTTCTGTTGAAATATGTTCTTCCCTCGCCAATGATATTTAGATTTTTTCTTGAAGCAGATCCCGCAATCTGTAATCTCGGACGCTGCCCAGGTTGTGGGTGGTGGTTTGAAGTCGGCGAGCTGGTGGACGATGCCGGCGACCTGGTAGGCTGCCAGGATTGCAGGGGGCTTGTTGTAGGAAGTAGTATAAGGGGTCAGCTCACGAAACGGAAAAAAATGTACGCTAAGGATTAACTTATGTGATTTGTTGAAAAGATAGAAAAAACAGTGATGAGAACCAACGGATCATCGATGTCGCCAGCGTGACCGGCAAGACCCTGCCTACCGGGCGAGAGCAGTCCCCAGGCGAGATATCTGCACTGATGATGGACTGCGAAATGATTCCTCCCCAGCAGGGGCGCTACTTTCAGTTATATTCCTGGTGGGTAGCTACTAAGAAAGTCATTTGTTTTCTAGGTTATCGAGGATACATAAGCAATCGCTTATTTGAATCAAAGATCTAGCAATTTCCTGTATTTTCTAAAAGCAGGCAATGAGGATAATACAGTTTCGGGGTTTTTTATCCCAACACACAAACCTGATTTGAAAACCCAGTTTGAATTGGTTACATTAATCAAGCCAAATACGCTTAGCGTTTCTCCAATACCTTTTATCGAATTGTTAAAAGCTGGCGAGATTTCGTCAATTTTTTGTTGATTGTTGGAAGAAACAGTTGCGTTAGTTAGAGAAAAATAAAATTTTGACTTAATATTAATTAAGGCAATATCTATCGTAGTTTTGCCGTTGTTTTTTGTACTTAATATTAAGGAATTAAATTGGTCAAAATTTTGTTTATTCATATTTTGAATTATTAGTTTATTGCTATTGATTGTGCTTTTAACTTCCGAATCTATCCAATCAACTACGAAAACGGGTAGTTTTTCTGATAACGAATGAAGGGTCCGCGTAAGATTTTTTTGTTTGGTCTTTTCTTTTTTGATAAAAATTTTTTGTTTTAATGAGCCAATTATATTTTTCATTATTTCCTCCTGTTTTGTGGGTTTTGACTAACGCGAAACGCGAAATAGTATCTATTTTCTGAATTCCACGTCAAGAAATAATCACCTTCATTTGTTCCCTTAAATCTTTCCTTGTGCTAGCAGAAAAAGAAGACCTGCCGGGTCCAGAACAAGGGAATTGTGATCTTTAAGGCACGCGAGGGTTATTTAAATTAATGAAGGTATCGACTTGGTGAACTTAGCAATATACTGTTCATGTCTTGGCAATGTAAAGTTATTTTTGGAGTTAATTCAAAGGGATTTGTTATTTTTTATCTGTTCCGTATAATTCAGCTCCATTTTTAGTTTTGAACCAAACTTCTGCAAAATATACTTCACCTTCTTTTAAAATGGGTTTTTCAGAATAATAATAGAAACCCCAAAAATTAGGAGTTATTGTAGATTGACGGAATCCTTCAAAGTTTACATTAAAACTCGATTCGTAGATTGACGGTTTTGTTTCTATTATGTAAAGTAAATCCATTTTCCTTTGTAAAATTCGAACTTTTGCTGTGCCAACACATCTGGTGGGTCTTCTTGATTCGTCTAATAATGCAAAATATACTCTGGCTGTTGAAAATGATTTACCTAAAAAGTTTTTTGATTGGGGGTTGTCAAAAGCCACACCAACTTCGGAAATAAATTTTGGGGGTAAGTCTGTGAAGGGAGTCATTGTTGGTGTTAAGCCACTGGTGGGTTTGCCACAACTATTGCAGAACTTACTTCCATCTTGATTTTGAGAACCGCAATTAGAACAAAACATGAATATTTCTCCTTTTTTCAATTATTTGAATTGTAAAATGTTTAACTTTTTCCTCTGGAAATCGTTCCTATAAAGTTAGTTATAGAAAACTAGACGAATTAAAAGTTTACTAAATAAGGATTGAACTAAATAATTATGCTTTAGTTGATTTTACTAAAAGGTAGTTAATAAATGCCGAACAAGCAACGAGCATAAAGATGGCATCTTCTGAATCAAGTGTAGGTTCATCTTGTAAAGCATGCCTAATGCCTTGATCGTCACTTGTCCACCCATATATGCTTGAAAAACCATTTTTTAATGCTTTATGAAACTTAACTTTCCCTGTTCTTTCAATACTATCTAATGCTGAACTTAACATTGCCTTTGGATTTCCTGAAATTTTGATTGCATAAGCTTCTACAGCTGAAATTGATTCTTTTATTGAGTTTCTAAAATCCGGATTATCTCGATCAGACAATTTAAGCAATGCGTCTTGAAGATGCTTCCTAATAACTGAATTAATTTCAGTGTTGGTTATTGCAGACTCAATTGTTTCAATTTCTTTTTCATCAATTATTGGAGTAATTACTCCTGATACAAATCTATATCCGCTCATGTTGTTTTCTAAAATCGAATTAATTGCTAAACAAAAAGATTCTGAATCTTGATAATCCAAATAGACGAAAAGCGGTATACAAGATTCCAAAAAATCGTATGTTTCATACCATTTAGCAAACCTGAGGAAAAATTCAGATAAGTGATCTTCAATTTCAAAAGTTCGTTTTGGAAATTTATTAATTTCTTTATTGAAATAACTTGTCCAAAGTCTTTTAAAAAATAAACCTAATCCATTATCCGAGGAAAAATAGTCGCTTTTCCTAAATGGTTCGAGTAGGTAGACGTAAAAAAAATTCCATAGATCAGTTAAAAGTTCTTCGTCTATCGATCCAATTTGGATAACTGTTCGAGGAGAAACTAAACCCATCCGTTCAGAAAACTTTTGTGGTTTCGGCATTTTTATAGTTCCCTCTTTTTGTTAATTTATTTCAATAATCGCTTTAATCTGGGCATTAATTTTTTTAAGATCGTTCTCGCTAAGCATCCGTGCGTTTTGTAGTAATTCCTGTTGAACAAAGCTTAATTTCCGTATTATTTCTGTTAAGTAGGGGGCAGCTCACGAAACGAAACAAATCGTACGCTAAGGATTTACAATTTCCTCGAAAGAACTTCATTCGCCTCCTTAAGCTTCGAGCCGACACAGCACAGTGCAAGATGTTCTGCTTTGAAAAAAGGGTAGATTTCACTATTTGATTGCAACGATCAGTGGTTGGAAAAAACGATCCCTGAGGGTGTTTACTTTTTTAAAACCAGCTTCCAAAAAGAGTTTCTCAAGTGTCGGAATTTCGACACAATAATACCTACCTCCGTGCAGGACACGAGTTGTCGCTTCCATACCACCTTTATCTTCAATAATATAAGAGGTGATTTCGTATTGATCACCTTCGAACTCCCAAACATCAAACATCACCAAGTCCCCACCCTCGATGGGATGAATGGTTCGCGGGAACATTTTCTTGCCATCCTGGTGTTCCATTTTGGCATAATCTCTGACACTCACCAGACACAACCCACCTTCTTTTGTGCATTGATAAAACTGTTTAAAAGCTTGCAAAATATCAGCATTACTCAACAAATGCGGAACAGAATTATCGCATGAGATCACCACATCAAACGGACCCGTGAATATCTCGCTCAATTTGCGCATGTCGGCTACCCGGAAATCAATAGTTAAGCCAACGTTTTTCGCTTCTACTTCAGCCTTCTCAACCTCTCCTACGGAAAGGTCCGAGGCGCAGACCTGGTATCCAAGGCGCGCCAGACCAATACTTTGTGTGCCAATACCGCAAGCGGCATCCAAAATCGTTTTCGCTGGAGTTTTCGAGTATTCGCTGAAGACATCATTCAATATCCCGGCTTGCCGAGTGACGCTGGCTTCCCAATCTTGGTAGACGTATTTGTAGTAGGGCGCCAGTTGATCATAGAATTGATTTGTCATTTTTACCCCCTTCTTGTATCACAATATTTTTTTTACAAACTAATTGGTGATTAAGATATTTAATTTGTTAAAAGCACCCTCAAATCGCCCCAAAGCTTCTTCAGGGATTTTTGATAATAAATCTGGGTGCTCTGATAAAAATCTTGCTTGTCGATAGTGATTGAATTGATTGCCGCTTGATAACGGATTTTCCTTTAAGTAATTCTCAATTTTCTTTAGGATTCTACCTGGTTTTTTACTAATTTCACCAAGCGACATCGGTTTTAATAATTCAGAACTGTATTCGTGATTAATTAAGTCTAAATAAAAATCTTCTCCAAACATATCTTCGATGTCAGCTTCAGCAGTTTTGGTGAATTCATTAAAGGTTAAGACGTTTCTCTTTGATAATAATTTTTTCTTAAATAAATCATCAATTTTTTGCTGATTTTTATTATCAATATCAATTAAAGTAGCAACAACCATTCCTTTTTGAGACCCTATCATTGATACATAAGCCGGAACTTTTCCAGCTCCACCAACAGGGGTAATTGTCCATCTTTCATCTAGACTAGTTCTTTTTTGAGATGAGAGATAACCTGAAATGATTTGCAGAAACAATAAATCTGATGCACCTTCAACAACAAGTGAATATGGACCAATAAATAGAGATTGATATATATCATACCCTAGGGCGCCTTGCAGCGGGAAAAGACTATCTTCTGTTGCGTCTAAAACTTCAGTTATTACCTTTGTGCCATCCTGCTCTTTGGGAATGATTCCATCTTCATCTGTACTTCTGTCTTGGACTATTCTCACTCTATCAAATTTCTTTGAGTCAACCATAAACGGTGAATGAGTTGTATAAATTACTTGATGATTTTGGCTTAATTCAGTTTCTAAATATCTTAACAAATCGGCTTGTGCGCGACCATGTAAAAACAGGCCGGGCTCATCTAATAATAAAATTAAAGGTTCATTTTTCTTTTTTTGTTGATCAAACCAAGCCAAAAATGAGAAAAACCAAACAAATCCACGTGATCGTGATCCTAATAATGTTGAGACTTGACGTCTTGAGTCATGAACCCTTGCCCATATATTTGTTCCTGATTGCATACCATTGGGATCTCCTGATTTACCAGGGCGGACATCAAATTTCATACTAATGTGTTTATTTTGTGACCAGTATTTAAGAACTTGTTTACTTAAATGGTTACTAGCTCCTTCAAGCTTATTAATTAAATCTTCTGTGCTTTCTGGAGATAAAAGTTGATCTAAATTCAACCTAGCCAGCTCAATTAATCCCAACAGTGGATAGTCTGAATTACACAATTTGTTCTGTTCAACTCTCTTTTTTAACTCATCAATATTTTCTGCGCCACTCATAATAAAAAACTCATCAAAATACATAAATTTTGGTAAGAGGCGTATTAGATACCTATCATAGAAATAAATTATGAAAGATTGCTTTGCATTTATTTCTTGTAAAATTAAATTAAGTCTGCTCAGGTGTTCTTCGGTTTCAGGGGTAATTAATTCTTTAATTTTATTATTTAAACTTTCTAATGAATTCGCAACTGATAATTTTTTTATTAAATCTTCAGGTAATTGCCCTTGTTCTAATATTTTATTAATTATTCGCGAGCTATTCAAAAAAAGTTGAATATATTGTTTATTGTTGTACCCTTTAGTAATTATTAATTCAGTTTTTTCAAAAATATCTACACCAAAATCTTCATTGATATTTTTTATTTCAATTGGTTCCAAATTGAAAACTGCTTTTACAACAATTGCGGGGGTCTTTTTTCCAGATTCAACATCTTGTCGATAATCCTCTACATCTGATCGGGGGTAATCATCAGTAACATCAAAATTACCAGCATCCGGAATAATTGGATTTATTCTATATAACGCACGTAAAATAGCGGTTTTCCCAGCTTCGTTTTTACCCACTAAGCAAGTAATATTTCCTATTTCAAATTCATTTGAATCTCTAATTGATTGAAACTCAGTGATTTTTGCTGTAACTAATTTCATAATATCCCTCCTCTTGAAAATGTACAAAAACGTAAAAACTAATTGTAAACTCAAGAAAGAGTATAGCATAAGTGGTGTTTTTAAACTTACCCACAGAAGCAAGGGTTCGAGTAGCGTATCGCAAAGACGAAGAGGCCGTAGTGGAACTATTCCGTCACATGAACGAGATGATCATTCAATTTATAGGACGGATTCAGACGCTTGAAAATCAGATAGCGAAGAACAGCAGCAACAGCAACAGCAAACCCCTTTCCAGCGATGGACACAATAAACCATCTCCGAAAAGTTTGCGACAACGACATAAGAAGAACGGCGGGCAACCCGGACACACTAGGAAAACACGCCAAATGGTTTTGGGGCCGGATCGAGTGTGAGCCGATGCCAACATTGCCAAACTTCTCTAGAGCAGGTGGATGCGGAAAGTGTGGAGAAACGTTACATCTTTGACAATCCACCCGTGAAGAAGGAAGTCACGGAAAAGCAAGCGGAGATTAAATGTTGTCCACGGAATAGCCGCTGGTCGGCGCTGGTGGTTTTCAGGTACTTTTACGCTCCGCGCCTGGCAGGACTGTAATGTGCGAATTGGGATTTCATAATAGTTAAGAGGAAGCAGAAGATACAGACGGACAGGTTGACGGCGACTGTTTTGGGGTTGTTCTTATTTGTAGGTGCTATAAAACCCTTTGTAGGATCGATTCAGAGACAAATTCATTGAAATTTCCAGCAAATTGGACCGGTAAGACTTTAATTTACATTTCTAAGCGTACTATTTCTTCCGTATCGTGAGCTGACCCCTAATAAACGGGTTAATAGTAGTGTTCTGTGTTGAGGCTGGAGTTTCCTAGCTCCAATCGTTTGTGCAGCAAATACCGATTCCTCAAGACAGTAAGGTTAATCTTTATTCACTATACCGGGCATCATAAAAGAAATCCCCCGTGTGGCAGGTAGCAGCACCATAAAACATTGAAACATTAATTTATCCCCAAAATCGTCTGAGCAACAAACACAGATTTTTCAACCGTTTCAATCCATGGCTGCTCTTCTTCTGGTGTTAAAACTGTGTTTTGGTTAGTGATTAAGGATAGTTGTTCGTCAATTAGTCTGTTGTTTTCTCTCACAGGACTATTCATCTCATTAATCGCCTTCGCCATCTGCCAGCGCTCAATATCATCTGGATTATCGCTTTGACCATATCCGCCAATAAAAGTGTTTATGTTAAAACCTGACCTAGTTTGAATACTTCGAAAAACTAGGTCGGGCGTATAGTGTGTTTGGAAGTAGTCTGCGTAACCTCTCTTGTCAAAATCCAATTTACTTCCAACGTCATCATAAACGACATGAACCATTGCGATCTGTGTGCTGTTTACACTATGCTTTCCGGCAAACCCATACATCAAATAGTTATGGTTTTGAAAGTGTATTCTAGTACAGGAGGTCGGAATTAATCGTCCGGCAATGTCAATATGAGGATATGGAAGCCCTTCAGTTCCCTTCACGCCACCATGAGAAAACACCCCTACACCCTCAATTGTTATTCCCTGATCAGCAAGCCACTGATGTTCAACTTTCGACAATTCTCGCATAAAGGACCAAACCGCATCTCGATTTATTGATCCATCGGCATTATATTGAAGGTCCATCACATTACATTCATCCATGGTTGCAGGAATGCCGGCCTTGAGCACCGGCGCCGGCGTAGGGGTGGTTGTAGGCGTTTTAGTAGGCTGCGGCGTGATCGTAGCAGTCGTTGTTGGCTGTGCTGTAGCCGCCGCGGTCTGTATCGGTGGTTGGGTGGAACATGCACTCAACAGTAGGGGTACCACGCATATTTGGGACAAAACGGCAAGCAGAAATACATAAATACCTTACATTCATGCGATAATTGACTTATTAACTTATCGAGGTGAATTGATTTTTGTAGGGGTGCTATGTCTGCTAATATTCTCAGTCCCGCCGAACGCCAAGAACTTACCACAATTCCTAACGAAATCAACGATATTGATCTCGTTAGATTCTTTAAATTATCATCAGCTGACTTATCCATCATTGATCCTCGCCAAAGACCATCCTATCGTTTTGATCAGGCTGCTCATATTTGTATTCTACGCTGGTTAGGATGGTCTCCGGTTATATTGGATAAGCTTCCAGAAACCGTACACATA
>Ga0180007_10005833_pt1 | contig 12249 bp, 11 predicted proteins | sample MM_PC_MetaG_FD_121122 | JGI IMG/M metagenome (GOLD analysis project Ga0180007, IMG submission 121122) | Groundwater microbial communities from the Aspo Hard Rock Laboratory (HRL) deep subsurface site, Sweden - MM_PC_MetaG | ecosystem: Environmental > Aquatic > Deep subsurface > Groundwater...
CAACATTTTTGAAAATCGGACACTCTCGATTCTGGGGGACAGCACTTCTTGATTATAGTTCACGCTGCCCTAAAACACCTCATGGAATTAGGGGCTCTTGGCTAACCATGAAAATCCGTGATTGTTACAAATCAAGAAAAATCCCTCCTGATAACTATTGTCCCGATTTCCCCATAACCAAGATATAGAATTTGCCCCGACAAAAACATCCCTTGCTCATCCGGACCGGGTCAACAACGGAAACCGCCCGCAATACCACATAAAAATAATGCTTATGCAGTATCGCCGGAATATGCGTCTGGCTCAGGTCGATACAGAAACTTCTGGGAGAATTGCTGCGGCCAGTTTACCCTGCAGATGCCGATTTACTGCAAAAGCTTGAATTCGACCCGCCTGTTCAACATGCGGTTCTTTCTGCTGGTATTGGGAAATGCCGGCCGTTCCTGACCGTAATAGACCACGGTGAGTCTGTCAGGTACAATACCACAATTTTCAACAAGATAATCCCTGACCCGCATTGCCCTCATCTTGGAAAAATACATATTCATTTCAGGGGTGCCGCTGTCATCGGTATGACCCGCCACCTCAAAGCGCCGGCCCTGCAGTTCCTGACTCTGCAATGCCTTGCAGACCACACTTTCAAGCATTGCCTTTGCCTCTTCAGTCAATTCTCCCGAGGATATCTCAAACTGAATCTGCATACTGAGCACATGGCCCTGATCTTGGCTGTCCTGCTTTGTTGCCGTATCACCTGTCATACTTTGCACAAAACCCTCGGCGGTTATTTGCGAAGATGAATCCACTTCTGCAGGCTGCTTTGCCTGAACAACAACCGGTGCCGGAACAACAGGAGCTTCGTCTTTGCCGGCAACGGTCGGAGATTTCAGCTCTTTACGGGACTTCGCTTCCCTGTCGACATCCTCATTGCGAACACGAGGCCCGGACTTATCCTGCTGCAGGGCCTTCTGATATAACCTCTGCGCCCAGACATTGTCCGGGTCGAGGCTCAGTCCTTTCTTGAATGAATCAATGGCAGTCTTACTCTTGCCGAGGGCCAGATACACACCCCCGATGCCGAAATAGCCCTTGGCAAAATCAGGTTTCAACCTTACCGCCGCCTCGTAATAATACAGCGCCTGATCATACCTGCGCAGTCTCTCCAGATTATAGGCATAGTAGTAGTTGATCTGATAATCATCCGGGCACTCCTTGATAGCCTCGGTAAGGAGTTCATGTCTCTGCATCATACCTTTCAACTGACTGAGATCATGCAGAAGCAAAGCACAGTCAACGGCCTGAGCAGCAAGGGGGCAAACCGTACCGAAGCAGCCGGCGCATAAAAGCCAAAAAAAGATTTTCCGCAGGTTAATCCCGTCCATGTTTCTTCTCTTTATCCATCCTGATCATGCTCAGACGCAAATGTTCAATTGCCCGCGCCAGAATGCCGATTTCGTCATCAGCCTCATGCTTGAAGCTTTCCTGCAGGTTTTTCCCATGGCTGATTTCCTCAATACGGTCGCTGAGATATTCAATCGGTTGAATAACGCTGCGGTCCAGAAATATAGCCATGGCAAGCAGAGCCAGGAAAAAACAGCCGATGCCGACAAGAAAAAGCATCCCGGCCATCCGTTTGGCAGATGCCAGCGCATCCTGAATCGAGACATAGATGACATAGGCGGAAACCGTATCCCCATATTGCCAGTGATAGCCATTTTCAGTGCCGTAAATCTCGATCTGATCCCGGGGGGCATTGGTGGGATCGCCGTGACAACGGAGACATTCCTTGGCGTCAATCTTTATCGGATAGGCCAGATAGAAAAACTTCTCGCCATTCTTGTCAATAACCCCTTCCATCATTTTCAAATCCGGACTTTCGCGGAAGGTATCAATCATCCTTACCTCATCACTGTCCGCCTTATTCGGCTGATAGAGCGGATCAAGGGTAGCCTGCTTGAATTCATAGCCTTTATTTTCTTCTTTAAAGACATCCCAGATGCCCCTGGTTACGACAAAACCTGACATCAATTCCGGATAAAAGCGATCTTCTTCGACAAGCTCCATGATCAGAGCGCGTTGCTGGCTTTTAAAATACTGGCGGTAGGCGAGGATATAATGAAACAGCAACTGCCCCTTATTCTTCGCCTCGATGATCGCATTGCGCTCGGTCAGCTTATAGCTTGCCGCACCGATGATCAGCGTGGCAATGAGGCTGAAAATTCCCATTATCACGATAATACGTGGCCGTATTCCCATTTCTGTTCTCCTTACGACGGCAGATCATGATAAAAAAACGTTCCAAGGTCCAACAGTTTAAGCGCTGGAACGTTTGAGCGCTCTACCGCACCGGGTTTAATAAGGCAGATAAAAAAAGTAGGCGCACAAAGCCCCTATGAGCAGAATAAGAGTGAAATAGATGAAAAATATTCCCCACATTCCACTCTTTTTCTTCCTGAAACCGGACAGATCAAGCTGTATGTGTTCAAGCTCGCTTCTTACCGCAGCAGGCTGGGCTGAGGGTGCCGATTTTCCCTTTTCCGTTGCACCTGCATCCGCAGAGACTTCAGCAACTGCCGGAACTTCCTTTTTTTTCGGCTTATCATCATCGTCATAGGGAGAAATCTGCAACTCTGCCGCACACTCGGCAATAATAGCAGCATCGATTTTCTTTTTGCTTTCGACAAAGCCTGTGAGCAGAGCCCGGTCGCATATAATGTTGATCAGGCGGGGAGCGCCTCCGGAAAAGTTAAAGACCTCGTGCACGGCATCGGCGCTGAAAATCTCATCAGACGTACCGGCCACCTGCAGACGGTGGCGGATATATTCGCCTGTTTCCTGCTCGGTCAGGGAATCCAGGGTATAATGGATGGTAATTCTCTGCCTGATCGCCTTGTTTCTTTTTTCCAGCAGAATATTGTTAAACTCAACCTGACCGACAAAAAAGATGTTCAGCAGCTTGACATGCTCCTTCTCAATATTGGAGAGATGCCTGATGTCCTCAAGCAAAGCCGGGCTTATACGTTGAGATTCGTCGGCAATAAGCAGCACCTGCTTGCCGGACGAATATGCCTTATCCAGGAAGTCGGTAAAGAGAAGCAGAAATTCGCCCTTGGTATTGAATGGCTTTTTAATGGAAAACTCGTTGGCGAGAAGGCGGTAAAAATCCATTTCATCAAGTTTCGGATCAGGAATTTTTGCCAGGATGACCTTGGAACCGAGAGTGTTGATCAAGGCATTGATCAGCGTTGTTTTGCCTGTGCCCACATCACCGATGAGCAGAAGAAAGCCCTTATCATCCAGGATGCCGTACTTGAGGGTGGCAAAGGCCTCTTTGTGTTTTTCGCCGAGCCAGAGAAAACGGGAATCTGTTGTTATCTGAAAGGGTTTTTCCTTTAAATTATAGAACGAACGATACATAGGTCCTGGATCATCTCCATTTAGGAGCCGTTAGAGAATAAATATTACATTTCTGGCCATTTCGTTACGGCTCCTTATGCCGGCCACGACATTTCAATGTTACAGTTATTTTTGAACGACGGCTCACACATCTTTTATGCCCCATATATCCCCGGCATACTCCCTGATAGTCCTGTCACTGGAGAATTTCCCCATACGAGCCACATTCAGAATCGACTTTTCCGTCCATATTTTTTTTTCACGAAACGCGCGTCCGATTTTCTCCTGGCAGTCAAGATAGGATTCCAGATCAAGCAGAAACAGATAAGGGTCATTTTCATTTAATAAATCATCAACTATGGGCCGGAAAATCTCCCGGTCGCCATAACTGAACATACCACCCCGAATGCTGTCAACAATTCGTTTCACCACGGGATTTCTTTCATAAACGGCTGCAGGCGTGCGGCTCTTATGCTGTTTCTCATATTCCGCCTCGCTTGCGGTAAGACCGAAAATAAAAATGTTTTCCTTGCCCACCTCTTCCAGAATCTCAATATTGGCGCCGTCAAGCGTCCCCACGGTCAGGGCGCCGTTAAGAGATAACTTCATGTTGCCGGTGCCCGAAGCCTCGGTCCCAGCGGTAGAGATCTGTTCGGAAAGATCTGCCGCCGGAATAATTTTTTCGGCAAGCGACACATTATAGTTCGGGATAAACACCACCTTCAATTTTTCCCCAACCCGCGGATCATTATTGACCACTTCGCCGATCGAGTTGATCAGCTTGATGATGAGCTTTGCCTTCCGATAGGAAGGCGCCGCCTTGCCGGCAAAAATGATGGTACGCGGCGTAATCTGCTGCCCGGGCGCACTGATAATGCGCTGATAAAGAGCGATAACATGCAGGGCGTTAAGAAGCTGGCGCTTGTACTCGTGAATCCTTTTCACCTGAACATCAAACATGGCATCAGGATTAACATTGACGCCGCAGACTTCCGCAATGATCCGGGCAAGACGTTTCTTGTTTTCCAGCTTCACCGCCCGCCATTTTTTCTGAAAAACCGGATCCTTGGCAAACTCTTCCAGTTTTTTCAGTTCGTAAAGATTGGTCACCCAGTCATACCCAATCTTCCCTGAGACAAGGGTAGCCAGACCGGCATTGCATTTCAGCAGCCAGCGGCGCGGGGTAATGCCGTTTGTCTTGTTATTGAATTTCCCCGGGTAAAACTCATTGAAATCACTGAAAATTCTTGTCTTGAGCAGATGGGTGTGCAATTCAGCCACACCATTGACCGAATGGCTGCCGACAATGGCCAGATGCGCCATGCGCACCCGCTTGGTCTCCCCTTCGGCAATAATGGACATATCCCGCCGTTTCCGGGTATCCCCCGGATACTTCTGGGCAACCTGATCCAGAAAACGCTGGTTGATCTCATAGATGATCTGCAGATGGCGGGGCAATACCCGGCCGATCAGATCCACAGGCCAGGTTTCCAGGGCCTCGGGCATCAGGGTATGATTGGTGTAGGCAAATGTCTTGGTGCTGACATCCCAGGCCTTTTCCCAGCTCAACCCCTCAATATCGAGAAGAATACGCATCAGCTCTGGAATGGCGATGGCCGGATGGGTGTCGTTGAGCTGGACTGCGGTCTGGTGACTGAACTGATCAAAGGAAATGTTCTTTTTCTTATAGCGCCGCAGAATATCCTGAAAGGTGGCCGCGACAAAAAAATACTGCTGCTTCAACCGCAGCTTCTGCCCTTCCCTGATTTCATCGGAGGGATAGAGCACCTTGGAAATCGTTTCCGATGTGACCTTACCCTGCACCGCCTGGATGTAATCGCCCGCATTGAAAAAGCTGAGATCAAGCTCACGGGAGGCCTTGGCGGTCCAGAGCCGCATGTTGATCACATAGCCGTTATTGAAGCCGGGCACAAGGATGTCGCAGGCCATGGCCATGACATCCTCGGTATCAACCCACTCCGAGCGGTAATTACCGTTTTTGTCCAGATAGTTGTAGACCTTGCCGTAAAAATGGACCGGGAAAAGATAGGTGGACCTCTCAAACTCCCAGGGCGTGCCGTAACGCAGCCAGTTGTCCGGTGTTTCCACCTGATAACCGTTAATCAGCTTCTGATAAAAAAGACCATATTCATAACGGATCCCATAACCGTAGGCCGGAATTTTCAGGGTGGCGACCGAATCCATGAAACAGGCGGCAAGTCTGCCCAGACCGCCATTGCCGAGAGCGGCGTCCTCCTCCACCTCCCTGATCTCCTCCAGGTCATAGCCGAGCTGCTCCAGAGCCTTGGAGACCTCGCCCATCAGGCCCGTGTTAATCAGTGTGTTGCCGAGGGTCCGGCCCACCAGAAACTCCAGGGACAGATAGTAGACCCTTTTGCTCTTTTTGGCATAAAAGTTCTTCTGGGTTTCAATCCATTTTTCCACAAGCACATCCCGCAAGGCATAAGAGAGCGCCTTATAAATGTCCCTCGGTCCTGCCCGCATGGGATCGCGCCCCTGGAAGCTCATCAGATGATGCTTGATCCTCTCTTTGAACTGCTCAGCAGTTTTGGCGCTGAAAATTGTCGAATAAGTCTGATTTTGCGTGATGCCTTTGGCCGCATTTTTCATGTATTCATTCTATTTTCGTTATCATTATCGATAATGGTTCAAAGAGTTGCAGCATAATCAGCCTACAACGTCAGACACAAAAAAATCAAATAAAATCAACGGGCAGACAAAAAATGGCGGACCCATTCAAGGGCCTGTTCACGGCTGTTGAGCTCCCCTTCCACCTGTGCCTTTTCGATCTCAGCCAGAATATCCTTGAAAACAGGGCCGGGTTCAAGCCCCAGATCAATCAAATCTCTGCCGGTCAGCAGACGCGGGCCGGTAAAAACAGGCTCAACCTGCGTTCTGCACACATCCAGCACCTCGGTGTAGAGCGCGGCAAGTTCCTCTTCCATACCGTCAGGCTTTCCTGATCCCTGGCCGGCCAGGCTGTCCGCCATTGCCAGCAGAAAAAGCCCGGGCAGCTCCTCACCGGCCGCCTTGTAAATTTTCAGGCAGGCCCTGGCCGTCACCCCTTTTTTCCTGCGCACATTGCTCAAATGGAAAGGCCACATGTGCAGGGCAATAAAGCGGCTGACCCGATCAGACTTCTCCCGGCTCCAGCGCAGCCTTTTGGCAAGCGCTGCGACAAGTTCAACGCCGATGCGGTCATGGTTATAAAAGGTGATGCGCTGATGAATCATGCGCAAGGCGGCCGGTTTGCCCAGATCATGGAAGAGCGCAGCCCACTTGAGCCAGATAACCCTCTTGCCGGCGGCTAGATATTGCTCAAGGGCCTCCCCCTGGGACGGATAAAAATCAGCCGGCTGTGCGATAATCCGTTCCATCCAGCGCAGGGCCTCCATGTTATGCTCAAACACATCAAGATGATGGCTGGCAGGCTGGGTGATTCCCGCGCCCATGCCCAGTTCGGGAAACAGAACGGCAAGAACCTCCGCTTTGGCAAGAAGCACTATTGCGGCAAAGGCCCGCCTGCTTGCCATGATGCAGTCTAGCTCATAGGATATGCGCTCCGGCGACACAGAGGAAATGAGCTGCCGATAATCAATGATCCATTGCCAGCTCCGAGGCTCAATGACAAATCCGGACTCGGCAAAAAAACGGAAGGCGCGCAACAGCCGCAGGGGATCATCGATAACAGCATCCGGCGCAAGCAGGCGAATGATCCCGCCCTGCAGATCAGTCAAACCGTCCCCCGGATCGATTATCATTCGTCTGTCTGCTGCTGCGGAGGTCATATACAGTGAAAAAGGGAGGGCCATGGCATTAATGGTAAAATCCCTTTTCAGCAGATCCTGCGTGATATCCTGGGCCCCACTCCTGAAACCGGCAATATCCACCACATAATCACCCCAGACCACCCGCGCCGTTTCCTCATCTTCATCAAGCAGCACATAGGCGGCCTGCAGCTCGCGGGACAGTTCCCGGGCAAAATCAAGGGCTGACCGGGAAACGGCAAGATCAAGATCCCGGGCGGCAACGCCTCTCAGCCAGTCCCGCACAGTGCCGCCAACAACAAAGACATCCACCCCATAGCGGACGGCCATGGCCTGTATGGCCTGACAGAGGCGGTCAGGATATTTTTGCAGCAGGTTTTCGGACATGATTCAGAGAAGGGAACAGATTGCCCCGAGTGATGTCTCCAGGCGGCAGCAGACATCGTGGATATGAATACTCTCCAGGCTGAGGGACTCGATGATTACACCTGTGCCTGCGGGTAATGTTGCGCCGAACATGTGGCCGACGGCACGTGCCGTCTCACGCACCGCATCTTCGGCAAACTGGGGATGGATGTGTGATTTCAGGACAATCTCCGCCTCATCCGGCCTTTTCAGCAGATCCTGGGTCAGATGCAGGGAATTTTCCAGACAGGTCAGCAGATCCTGATAAGTCGGCGCCTCACCAACGCCGCGCAGATAGAGCCATGTCTGTGAACGCTGGGAATGGGTGGGCATGGGACAGTTGCCGCGCTCCATAAAGACATCGAGGTTATAGACCTGCGTGCAGGGGCAGGAGGTGATATGGCAGACACCGATGCCGTTTGACAGGGTGACCCGATTTCCGTCGCCATCTTTGCTGATCATGGCTTCCACCTTGACCAACAGCGGATCAACAGAAACCTGCCGGCTGATTTTCGATTGGCGCAGCAGCGGACGTTTACCTGCAAGGCTCACCCGCGCCGTACTGCTCCGTTGTCGCTCAAACACATATTCCACAAGGGCTCTGGCATAATGGCTCAGCCGGGCAAATGGCCGCTCATGCAGGCCGGCAATCGCCTGTTCCAGGCGGGACATATGGATACCCCTGGTATGGCCCGGCAGATCCACGGTGATGGACGCCGTAAAGGGAATCCTGCCCTCCGGCAGCAGAACCCACACCGTTTTCCCGGCAATGCCCACCTCATCAAGATGGATGGCAAAGGAAGGGGCCTGTTCAGGCACATCCGTGCCTGATGAAACCACCTTTTCATGGGTTTCTCTGGCAATCAGGGACGGTTCCCCGTCACTGCGTATTCCCCTTGGCAAATTATCATCTCCCGGAATATTTACTACTCGGAATATTTACTACTGTCTCATTTCAATGGTTTTCATGGCCAGGGGGGAAGCAGGCGGCCGCTTCCTTTATCCTGCCGTCCTGGATGCATTCGATGTATTCCTGCGCCCTGGGCAGCATGTCGTCAAGATAAACGCCTATTTCCTTTGCCGTGGCGGTTGTCAGGGTCTGACTGAACAAACATTTTCTTTCCCCTCCACCGGTGGAAGGCAGGCCGAAATCCTCAAGCAGATGGCGGGTGGTCATCACCTCATCGAAGTCATCATAGACAGGGAAGCGCACGGAGAGGCCGAACTGAGCGGAAAATTTGGCGATTTTCTCCATGAAGACCGGGGTCTGCTCGGGGTAATGACTCTGTTTTTTCGTATAGCCGGCAACAGCCGTCGGGATCAGATGCTCATTGCAATAGAGAATGGCCCTGATATGCATGGCAAGTTTGCAGGCAACGCAGACCAGATTCTTTCCCCCATAACGGGGCATGAACTCTTCATAGCGATCAAGCCACAGCCCCTGAAACAGGCGGCCCATATCGATTTCCACCAGCAAGGCTTCGGGCATTTCCTCTGGAAAGGGAAAACGTCTGGCCAGGATATTTTTTGCCGTCTGGAAACGATTGCGGGTAAAATCAGGGAAACGGCCCATGCCGTTCAACATGTTGAGCAGATGAATACGTCTTGGCCTCGGCAGATCGGGGTGGTGCCCGTCCGTTGCCAATGCATAGAGGGCCAGGGAATCTGTCCCGCCGGAAAAGAGAATGGCAAGCTCCTGTTTATGCATTTTCATCCTCGTAACAGATTTGATAATGGGCAAAAATCTCCCCTGTGGGCTGCGGCCGGCAGGAGAGAAGCTGCAATGACAGAAAGGGACTGCCCAGTGCAGCCGGGCCATCGACCAGGGTTGCGGCATGTTCATCGCCGGAAAGACTGGGTGTGACAGTCACCATCAGTTCATCCACCACCCGCTGCTGCAGGGCAGAGTAATTGAGTGAGGCCCCACCTTCAACGAGAACAGACCGGGCACCCCGGCGTTCCAGTTCGTCTATTGCCGCGGCAACGGATAAGCCGCCGGGCCCCGCCGGAAGGGGGACAACCTCGGCCTTGCCTGCCAGCCGAACCGAAAGATCTTTATGACACAACTGACCTGTAAAAACAAGCGGCGCAGGGCCGCGGGCAAAGACCTTTTTCCCCTGCACCGGAATATCACCGGAAAAGGTGATAAAGGCGCGCAGGCGTTGCGGCCGGTTTCCGCCTGTGCCCAGCATTTCCGGATCAGCATGCCGCAAGGTGCCGCCGCCCATCAGGCTTGCATCCGTTTCATCCCGCATCTGCTCAAGAAATCGGCGATCGAGCTCGCTGCCAAGCGGAGCAGGACTGATGCGGCCACACAGGGTAGTGGCGGCAATCATGATGACCCTCATGATCCTTCCTTTTTAACAATCATGTTCCCATTAAACCATATGCAGGCTAGGTTGTTAAAAATTATCTTTATGAGATTGTATTTTTTCAGTATATAACCATGATAAAAAAGCGCAACGCCATAGAGGAGTTTCATGCACATATCACGCATCAACATCAACCATATCGATTTTTCTGATGACAGCTATTCACTTGTGCCGCCTTTCTGTACCTGCCATGTCCCTGCTTCTCTGACCGAATCCGTCAGGCGTTGCGGCATCCTCCATCCGCCCGTTGTCAAAGAAAAATCAGCATCATCCTTCACCATCGTCTCAGGCCGGAAAAGATTGCTTGCCGCAATGCAGGCCATTCCCGCCGCCTCCTATGACTGCCACAAGCTGACTGAAAAAACCGATGGAATTGACGTACTGGCCATATGCCTGGAAGACGCCCTGCTTTCCCACCCCCTGACACCTGTTGAACGGGCGGTTTTTTTCAAAAAGGCCCTGGCTCTGATCGATGAGAATAAGCTGGCCTCCCGCTTCCTGCCAATGATGGGCCTTTCCCCGTCCGTTTATCATATCCACCGGGATCTGAGGCTGCTCGAACTTGAGGAACCGCTGGTCATCGCCATTCATGAGGGAATACTGGACGACAAGGTGGCCTTTGAGCTGGGGAAATTTTCTTTCAGCGACAGGGTGGCCCTGTTTGAGGTGATCAATACCCTGCATCTGAGTGTGAGCAACCAGAAAAAGCTGGCAATCACCTGCAGGGAACTGGCGGGACGCAACAATACCACGATCTCCGCCCTGCTGCACAACCCGGCGGTAGAGGGCATCATCAATCATGCGGAGGCAAACTCCCCGCAGAAAACAGCCAACCTGATGAAATGGCTCACCTGCGCGAGATTCCCGCGCCTGAGTCAGGCTGAAAAGGAATTTCAACATTTTATCGCAGGACTTGCACTGCCCGACCAGGCCCGGCTTGAACATAGCACGTCCTTTGAAAAAGACGAACTTGTTTTCACCCTGTCCTGCGCCAACCAGAAGGATTTTCTGGCAATCTGGGAAGAAATCAGGGATCTTTTCCCCCCAGCACAAGAAAGAAAAACCACTCCATGAGTATACGTAACGTGCACAGTAATGTTTAAGCCAAGGCGACAGAAAAAAGTCTGAGATATTTTGGCAGCATCAACGTCCAACGCAACTCCGTGCCCAGGGTGTATTTATGATAGCTGGAAAATCCGGCCACCACCTTTTCAAAATGGACCGCAAGATCAAAGAACTTTTTGTAAATTGGCAAATGTTCGTAACGGGCCATTTGTCCCTGTCAAAAAAAGTGCCTAAAAAATAGCAACGACAGCGGGCAAGCCCCCTGTACCCCAAAAATTCAAAGAATCAAAGGATCATTTGCCACTGCGCACCGGCAAGGCCCGGTTGGAGAGGGTGCCAGACTGGCTGCCCCAGAACTGGTAGCCGGCGCCGAACGAGAAGTGGGCAGCCTCGGAGCCGCGAGTCTCTATAGCCCAAGGACAGCAGCCTGAGAGTTTGATCAACGGCGTTATATGGTTAGAGCCTGATTCCTCCTTGTCATACAGCCCGGCCAGTTCATCCTGGGTTGGCAAGCGCCAGTCGGTATGTCCGCCGCCAGAGTAATTCCGGCAATATGTCCTGGCTTCTGCCCAGGTAATGTCACGGCCATTGTCACTTGCCGCCCACATCAGGCCGGTCTGGGCATCGGTCACCGTACCGTCGCCGTTATCCTTGAACTGTGCCATGCGTTTCTCGTCCGCCTCCACCTCAGGCGGCAGCGCCATGGCCGCCATGACAAAGCCGATAAGAACAAGAAAACCAACCGCCACGATAATTTTTTTCGACAAGGTACTCCCTGGACAAACCCTCATGGCTCCCTCCTTTTTTAAATTTGAATAGGATTAATGTTTTTCGCGGGGACTTTGGTTATACGGTAAACATTCTTCAAATTGCTCAAAAAAGATGTCGTTATCAATTCGTTCATCTCAACCACCCCGGGTTGTTAATTGCAGATTCACCCCGACACACATAAGTTTTTATACCCATAATTGCATTACATTTCCATAAAAAAAAATATGCTTTGCAAATGATGTCCATCTTTATCGCCAACAATTTCTTTCATGCGACTTGTCCACCACACAAAGATACCTCGGCAAAGTGAATGACACTGAAGCTATTAGATGGATCACGGATTTTCATGAAACAGCCTTCCCCTAATTCCAGCCAGGCATAATAACCTTTCCACCCACCACTTTCCATGTAATTCTCTAAATATCAAATACTTGCGTTTTTGTGTTGTTTTTATC
>Ga0180007_10005834_pt1 | contig 12248 bp, 16 predicted proteins | sample MM_PC_MetaG_FD_121122 | JGI IMG/M metagenome (GOLD analysis project Ga0180007, IMG submission 121122) | Groundwater microbial communities from the Aspo Hard Rock Laboratory (HRL) deep subsurface site, Sweden - MM_PC_MetaG | ecosystem: Environmental > Aquatic > Deep subsurface > Groundwater...
GAGGAGTTAGCTAAGAAAGAAATACATAAAGCACTTAGAGGCAAGATTGCGATAGAGCAATTCAAACTTGATCTTGGTAGGGATTCTGATAGGAATATGCAACTGAGACCTAGAGCTATGCCCCAGAGAGCTATACCTCAGAGGAGGAATTCTAGTTATAGGAGACTTAATCTAACAGGAGAACAAAAAAGCAATTTCAAAAAAATGCTTGATGATTTGGTTGGAACTAGGGGAGCTTACTTACTTGATCAGAGTATGAACATACTTGGTAAGGTTCCTGGAACTGAACTGATTCAAAGTATGAACGGATTAAATTCTGTTTTTGCTGTAGTATTTGATGGTGCTGTTAGTAAAGAGATTATTGAAACTGCTGACAGGAAAAATGTAAAGTGTATTGTCGGGATGAATTCTAAAGTAAATCCTGAAGAGACAAGGGCGGAGATTTTAACTAATAAGGATTTTCAGTGAGGTTTTTAGCAGAAAATGAATGATGAAATTATTGAAAAGCTCTTGAAGGATTTGATGGATGGTGATCCTAATGATGTAAGACCATCCTGCCCCTATCTGCCAGAGGTACTTGGATGGCTTGATCGTGGAGAGCCGCGAGAACTTACAATGGTGCATGTTCAGCAGTGTGATGATTGTTCTATGAGGCGCAGGCTGTATTATGCTGAGAAGGATAGATTAGTTGAGGAGTCTTAATTAGAAATATTTTTATAGTAGGCTTTTTGTTTATTTATTAATGAAAAAAAAGGGGTTTGAGAATAAGGGAGATAATAAGAAGAATAATCTTAAGGGGAGTCTAATTCTATTGATAACATTGGTTGCTGTTGTAGTCTTATTTTATTATGCTGGAACCTTTAATAAGGAATGTTTAAATGATGCTTGTTTTGATGATGCATTGAGAGAGTGTAAACCTGTGGATTATACAAAACATACTAATAATAATATTTATCTTTATACTATCTATAGATCTTCTGGAGAGGATTGTTTAGTTCAGATTTCTTTGCAAAGCGTTGCGCCTGGTTCTGATAGAGACATAAAGGACCTATTAGAAGGAGAATCTATGAAGTGTAAAATACCTAAATCTCTTTTGGCTAAAAAAAGCATGGATGAGATAGATAATGTGTTGGCTTATTGCAGTGGTGAGTTGAAAGAAGGAATTTATGAATTGATTATAAAGAAATTATATGGGTTAGTTATTGGAAATGTAGAAGAAGTTTTTGAAGCTTTATCTGATGTGATTGAATAGTGGGCCATCCCAGAATTGAAACATACTTCTAATAAAAGCTACCTCAACTTTTCCTCCACCCCGCTACCCCTAAAGCGCCAATTAATATGATTAAGGCTGCTTAGTTCCCCATCTGACCTGATTCACATAAAGATCAGCCAATAGGGACAAGGTATCAATGTACGAGTTGAGACTTTTAATAATAGCATACTCCTCATCCAGGCATTCAATCCTGCCATAAAGCCGGTTTGCAGTAACAGGCAACGGCTAACTACCCGATCTAGGCCCGTTTTTAAGGGGGGAATGCTGTTTTTAAAGGTTTTTGAAATGAAAATTTGAGACTGTGTCTTGCTGAGATTGGACTCAAAAGCTTTAAATAGTGTATTTACTATGGAGTCATACCATGAGACCATTGGGGATACTAGGAAAAGTAACAACATTGGGAGCATTATTATTAGGAAGTCCTGCAACCTGCAATAATGGAGCAGAAACTACTAGCCCGGTTCCTGCCCAAACTACACAACAAATTATAGAACAACCTCAAACTATTGATGGGATATTAGCAAATTTATCTCAAGAATATAATCTGAATGGTTTTAATCCTAAAGGAGTAGATTATTTGGCGGTATTTATCACAGCAAAATCTTTCAAATGCGTGCCTTGTGAGGCATATTTCCCTCATTTTAAGTGGTTGGCTACTGAAAGTGGTCTTTATGATCAAGACGAGGTAGGATTTGTAACCCTCACTGATAATATACAAGAAGAATTTATAAAAAGATTATTTAGAGATAACAACACTAGACCAGGATATCCAACAAGTGTGATCTTTAAAAGAAAAGGTGGTAAACTCGTTCAAGAAAATTTTGGGGTAGAGCTTGGCACACCTTATTTTATGCATCAATCTCTACAACAACTACTAAATGGAAAAAAACCAGTACATCCAATAAAGTCTTATAAAGAATTTGCAGTGGAATACAATTGTTCAGAATTAGAATTACTTCTAGATTTAGTTGAAAATGATTGGCAGGATCTTATTACAGATTTTGATTTAAAAACAGGGAAGACTACAGTAGAGTGGGATATTTCTCAAGAGAATATAGAACAATTGATTACAGCATTAAGATTTGATATTCCAAGTGATATAGAAGACATGTATAATATAACAAAAACTTTGGCAGAGAATAGATATCATTTTGGGACCCTGGGAATGCCAGCAAGAAAATCTAGGTTTACAAATGCGTGGGATACTTGGTTAGAAGAAAGGCTAAGATTGCTTCCGAATGACATGAATCCCTATCAAGGATTATATTTTGATGAAGATGGGAATAAGCTTAGTAATGGAGATTTAGAAAAACTTGCAAATGAGAGAATGTCTTTCATTCAGCGTACACGGGGGTTATATAGCAAAGGGATTCCTTCTAATTTCTTAGAATATTGGAACGAAATAGAACGTTATTGGAATGCTCATTTTAGAGGAGAGATTCCTGTGTTAGGGTATACAGGAGTCCTACATCAAAAATTAAAAAAAGTTGTTGGACAATGGAGTGATGAGGCAGAAATTCCAGTTACATTTACAAGGATTGGAGAAGAAACTGTAAGAGAAAGACTCAATAAATTTCCAACTTCTGTTGCAGAAGACTTATTAGCATATAGGGCGGATAAAGAAAGACAGGCTGAAGGGGAGATTAAAGCAGGCCTTATCAGAGTACCACCACAAACACCTGCAGCTGTAGTGGATAGATTACTAAAACAACACCCTTGTTCAATTGTTTATGTTGGTGATAGTCAAAGAGAAATTGAAACTGCATATAAGATGGCAGAAGAAAATCCAGAAGTTCAAATAATAGTATTAGAACCAACTGGTATTGAAAACCCGGGGCTTGGATTTGGAGGAGTGGATAGTTTTTTAAGAATGGGGGTGCAAAATTTAGGTGCGCGTGATGGAGGGATATATCCTGTTTTAATATATCGTGAAAATGAGCTGATAAAACAGGGAGTAGGTCTAAGTAATCCTGACCTTTATGGACAGAACAATGGGAGGATATCAAAAGCGATTTGGCAAACTAAATAATTTTTTACTACTCTTAGTAATTAAAAACCTTTTTATATACAAAACTACAACTTAAGAATAATAATCTTGGAGGAAAAATATGAAAAAAACTATATTTATTGGAATAGTTTTAGGGTGTCTATTTATGGCTTACTTTGCGTATGCTACAGTTACAAACATTGGATCAGGACCGAGTGTTGGACAAGAAAAACCACCACCAGATGGTCTATGCACAGCGGTTGCGCCAACAGGCGCTTGTATACCTAGCAACACATGGTGCGCAACCATTAGCTCTGGATCCTGTCAATACACTTGCCAAGGTATGGATGGAACAGTTGGTTCATGGGGTCCAGGAGTATACTGTGGGGCAGGTTCAACTTGTACACCTGGAATAGGCCTTGGATCGAAATGCGAAGAATGGGCGCCTGGTATAAATCAGCCTTAGAAAGATTTTTTCTTTTTTTAATTTTCTTTTTTATTCTAATTTGATTTCGAATTCCGGGTTACTTACTAGCTCGCTTCCTAGACCCTGGCCAACAGAATAGCCCATGTTAGTAGAAAGTTGTCCTAAAATATCAAAGATGCTCTTTTTAGTTTTGAAAAAGACTAATTGGTGTTCTTTAAGCCCTGCCAATTCTTTTACTTTTGCTATTGCTTCATCTTTTCCACCTAGCTCATCAATCAAACCTATTTCTTTTGCTTCGGTTCCTAAGTAAAATAAACCAGTGGCATATTTTGTTAAATCCTTACCTCTGTTTTTATTTACGTCATTGATAAAATAATTGTGTATTATGTCTAATTTTTTTTGTAATAGGTTTTTACCTTCTGGTGTTAGATCAATCCATTGATTTCCTAGATCTTTGTATTTTCCTGATTTTAGGCTCCGATACTCTACGCCGTATTCTGAAATTAGATCTGAGAATTCCAGATAGCCACCAGCGACACCAATGCTTCCTGTTATGCTTAATGGATCTGCGACAATAACATCTGCTGCACTTGCAATCCAGTAAGCTCCTGATGCTCCGACTTCTCTTATTAAGGCCACTACTGGTTTATCAACTTTTTTTACAGCATCAACAATTTCCTTACTTGCTACAACAGTGCCTCCTGGAGAATTTATGTTTAGTATTATTCCTTTTACACCTTTATCTTGATTTGCTATTTCTACAAAACTAATGATTGCGCCTGAATCTATTGTGTCAGTAGAAAAAAGTCCAGAGCTTGCACCATTGCTTCCTAAAGTGATCGGTCCTTTAATATCAATAACTGCTATTTTATTATTTTTATCTAGAGGCGTTGGAGAGAATTTTACTGCTGTGATTGTCAGTAGTACAATAGAGCAGACAATGAGTAGAACTATTACGCCAGTCCATTTTGGTTTCTTCCTCTTTTCCATTATAATACTAGATTCCAAAGTCTATTTAAAGGTTATCCTTTATATTCTGAATTTATGTTAAAAGTATCAAAAGAAATACTGAAAGAAATAGAAAAAAGAAATATTTCTACCATTAAAGAGTTAGATAAACTGAAATCTGAAATAGCCCATAAGTATAAATTAAAAAAATCACCAAAGCTTATACACTTATTAATTGCTGCAAATAAAAAACAAAGAGAAAGGTTTTCTGGTCTTTTAACAACTAAACCTGTAAGAACTAGCTCTGGAGTGGCTCCCTTAGCATTATTTGCTAAACCTAGGAAGTGTCCTAAACAAGCTAAATGTATTTATTGTCCTGGGGGTCCTGGATCTGTATTTGGGAATGTTCCTCAGTCCTATACTGGAAATGAGCCTGCTTCTAGAAGAGCTAAAAGGGGTTTGTATGATCCTTATTTACAGATTTTTAATAGATTAGAGCATTATGCATTATTAAATCAGAATTTTGATAAAGTTGAAGTTATTATAATGGGAGGGACCTTTCCTTCCTATCCTAAAAAGTATAAAGATAAGTTTGTTAGTGAGGTTTATGGAGCTATTAATGACTTTTCTAGATTGTTTTTTAAAAAAGGTGAATTTGAGTTTGATAAGTTTAAAGGGTTTTTTGAATTGCCCTGCGAATTAGATGATAAAGAGAGGGTAAAAAGGGTTCAACAGAAGATATTAAAGATTAAAAAAACTAAAAAATTAGATTTAGAAAAATTAAGAAATGAAACTTCTAAAATCAGAGTGATATCTTTGTTGGTAGAAACAAGACCGGATTTGGGGAAGCTGGAAGAAGGTAATGAACTTCTATCTTATGGCGGAACTAAAGTAGAAATAGGAGTACAGTCTGTTTATGATAGAGATTTAAGGTTTGTTAAAAGAGGGCATAAAGTTAAAGATTCTATTGAGTCTATAAGGATATTGAAAGACTTGGGATTTAAGATTAACCTGCATTATATGTTGGGGCTTTGTCAAGATAGAAAAAAAGATTTAGAAGGGATTAAAAAATTGTTCAGCGATAGTGATTTTAGACCGGATATGATTAAAATTTATCCTTGCTTAGTCATGCCTGGAACTGAACTTTATAGATTGTGGAAGAAAGGAAAGTATAAGGCGATTAGTGTTGAAGAAGTTATTAAGATAATTGGTGAAGTTAAAAAAATTGTTCCTGAATATTTACGTATCCAGAGAATTCAAAGAGATATTCCTAGTACTGTTATTTCTGGTGGTCCTATAATGACTAATTTAAGACAGGTTGTTAAAAAGTATTGTTCTGATCCTGGGATTAAATGTAGATGTATTCGGTGCAGAGAGCCTATGAATAAAAAAGTAGATTGGAGGTCTGTTAAATTACTTGTTAAAGAATATGGGGCTTCAAAAGGAAAAGAATTTTTTATTAGTTATGAGGATGTTAAGAATGATTTGATTTTAGGTTTTTGCAGATTAAGGTTTCCTTCGCAAAGTTTGAGAGAAGAGATAACTGATAAAAGTGCTTTGGTTAGAGAATTGCATGTTTATGGTCCTGCAGTTGAAATTGGCAAAAGTGGCAAGGTTCAACATAAAGGATTGGGGAATAAATTGATGAAAAAAGCTGAGGAGATTGCTAAGAAAAATGGGAAAGATAATATGGTTGTGATTGCTGGTGTTGGTGTGAGAAGATATTTCATTGAAAAACTAGGTTATAAAAAGGATGGGCCTTATGTGTCTAAGAGGCTATAATGGAAAAAATTAGTAAAATTAGTTTTTGCGGGAAGTGTGGGAAGCTACTTTATGTTAGGAATCTTTGCACTGTTTGCTCTATGAATTTTGGCAATATGAAACCTAAAGAGCTTAAGAGAATGGTTGAGGATATGAATAAACAAAGGATGGATGGATTTGATTTTAATTCAAAATGCGAGCTGTGCGGGATGGATTCTGAGATGCAATATGAAGGAACTGAGAGGTGGTTTTGCGTGGATTGCAGATTAGCTGAAGAATAGTTACTTATAAGTGGTGATATATAGAAAGGTTTAAATAGTGTAAATTGTTGATTAGTTTTATGAAAAATTTTTTGAAATGGGTGTTAGCTGGGGGAATTGGTGCGGGATTAGGTTATACTGCTCTGAATCCTTTATGGTTACCTGCTGATATTAGAGGAAAAACTAGAGACGTTACTTTAGAAGAAAAAGTTGAAACACAACCGGCTTTATTTTCAGAAGAGGTTCAGTCTGTTCCGAGTTCTTTACCTACTCATTGGCTTAAAGGTTTTGATGATTATAATGATATGGCTGGGATTATTGAAGATATAGAAGAAGAAATTGGAATTCCGGATGATTTGTTACACTTAACTGTTTTAGTTGAAAGCAAGGGTGGGGGCGGAGATAGATTTGAGCCTGGATTTAAAAGAAGGTACATTGATAACGGTAGATATGGTTTTGATAAAAATACTTTGTATCAGAGAGTTTTTAAAGGTCTTAAAGATCCTAAATTGACTGAAGAGGAATTCAAAAAACAACTTGCAACCTCTGTTGGTCCTGCACAGATTTTATATTGTACTGCTATAGATCTTGGATTTAGAGGGAGTCTTGATGAACTTAGAGGAACAGAGACTAATTTAAAATTTGGTGCAAAAATGATTAAAAAACAATCAGGGTCTACAGATTTTGATTGGAAGAAAGTGCTGACTGCTTATAACACGGGAAGTGTTAATGGAACACCCACAAGAGGCCATCTTGAGAGGGGCGCCGATTACAGAAAACTTCTAGGAAAAGAGTAAACTTTATAAACAAACTTTAAAGGATTTATAAATAAGTTTAGATTTAAGGTGTCTATTATGGATATAAAACTTCTTTCCAAAGATAAAAATAAGGTTTCTTTAAGGATAAAGGGAACCGATGAGGTTTTTCTTAATACATTGAGAAGGCTTATTATAGAAGAGGTTCCTACTTTAGCTATAGAGGATGTTAATTTTATTGATAATTCTTCTGCCTTGTATGACGAGATGATGGCTTTAAGATTGGGATTGATACCTCTGAAAACTGATTTGAAGTCCTATGTTCTGCCTGAAGAAGCTAAGAATGAATCTGATCCTAGAGCTTTTTTGAATTTTAAATTAAAGGTTAAGGGCCCTATAACTGTTTATGCTTCTGATTTAGAGAGTCAAGATCCGGAGGTGGCTCCTGTTTATGAGAAAATGATTATTGTTAAGTTATTGAAAGACCAAAAACTTGAGTTAGAGGCTACTGCTAGATTAGGGAAGGGTAAACAACATATGAAATTTTCACCTGGATTAGCTTATTATTTTCATGTGCCGATTGTGAATGTTGAGAAAGGGGATGCGGGTGAATTTAAGGATAAATACCCTTCACAAATATTTGATAAAACTGGTAAAATTGATGCTAAATTGATCAATACTCAGGGATTGGTTGATGCTTGTAAGAATGTAAATAATGATATTATTGAAATTAAAGAAAAAAAAGATGAATTTGATTTCGTAATAGAACCATGGGGCCAGCTGAGTGTAAAAGAGATGCTTACTGAGGCTTTTAAGGCCTTAGATAACAAGCTTGATGAGTTCGAGAAGTTAGTTAAAAAAATTAAGTAGTTTTTTAAACTATTATTTCTATTGTTTTTTTATGCGGGGATGCCGGAGTGGTCAAACGGGCATGAGATAATTCTGCTAAGCTAAGGACCATGTGGCTTAGTGCCTACGCAGGAAAGCTTTTCTTTGAAAAAGAAAACCTTGGAAAAGAAAGGCTTTGCGAATTCGAACCCTGTTCCCCGCAAGCTTTATTGAGTATATGAATAATAAACTTCAAAGAATTTACGAAAAGTCTCTTTATAATGTTTCAAAGCAAATCTCATCAAAACAATCCGTATCCCCTTATCCGCCACTTCTAAAGCATTCAAATAACTGTTCCTAGTATTTTTCCTAATAATAATCGGAAAATATCCTTCTTTCATTAAAATATAATTTAATAAGAATCTTCCAACTCTTCCGTTACCATCACTAAAAGGATGAATTTTCTCAAATTTGGCATGAAACTTAAAAGCTAATTCCAGAGGATATATTTTATTCTTATTTTTTTTATACCACGACAAAAGATTATTCATTTCTTCAAAAATTCTTCCAGGCTTAGTTAACTTAGTTGTTGGCTTCCCTATCAAAACAGCGGGTAATTTTCTATAACCAAGCCTATCATCAATTTTTTCCATAACCATCGAATGAATCTTAATAATAAAATCATGACTTAATTCCTTTCTACTCCTTTGTAAAAATAAGAATACCCCATAAGAGTTTTGGGCATCGTAAATCTCTCTTAGATCTTTTCCTTTACTAATTCTTTTTTCAAAGACTATTTCTGCTACGTTTTTTAAAGTCAAAGAATTCCCTTCTAAGGCATTACTTTCAAAAACATAATTAGCTATAAATCTCTTATTTAAATCTTCTAAATTACTAGTATGGAGTTTTTTTATAATCTCTTTGTATTTAAAATTCATCTCTTCTATTTTTCTCACTTCTTTTGAGTCTAAGGGATATTCAAATTCTCTAATTTTCTTTTTCAAATAACCAATTTTTAATTTAATTTTCTTTTCAAAAACTTCTTTTTTGAATATTTCCTTACCCTCATTAATCTCTTTTTTGTTTAGCTTGGCATAAGGACCAATATACTTAGAAATCTTTCTTACGAAACCATAAATTCTGATAGTCTCCTCTAAGTAAGCATAACTCTTTCCCCTTATACTCCTCAAAACCAGTTTGACCATAGGTATTAGTTAACACTACACCTATTTAAATATTTCGATTTATGTAGTTATAACTAAAACACAACCCGCAAGCTTTATAAACTGGAATTTTAGAATATATTTTATAACTCTGCGAGCTTACGCGATTTAGTAGAGGTTTTTTACTTCTACTAACCCTTTTAGCGTTAACAGAAAAAGTTAAAATGTATAATAGCATATTCAGAGAATGGCTCCGAGAACATGATGGAGAAATTGTACACCCCTTAGAGGTAGTTGGAAGCTTAGAAAGTTCTGGTTGTTCACGGTCTTTAAGTAGATATCTTTTGTTTGAAGCAAAGAGGCTTTTGATTCCAATGGGCTATAGACATGGACAAATAACTGCAGTTAAGATTCAATTCTCTACTCGCCTTTCTCTTGAAGAAATAGAGCGAGATAATCAGCTGGATTATGGGACCTTAAAGCAAAAACTTTCAGAACTTTCTGAACAACCACGAGAACAGCCCCTAAAGGAGGTAGATTCTCTAGGCTTGTCTCAAAAAGTAACTGATACATTAGTGGCTGAGGGATATATTCGAATCTTTGGTGGTAGAAGGGTTTGTTTAAGAAGAAGGGGGCACAACTTATTTGGCGCAGGACATTAACAAATGGCAAAAACAAATCCAAGAACAGGACCAACTAATAAGTATTTGATTGAGCTTATTAAAAGTCTAAAAAAATTATCTATAGAAAAAAAAGTAAAAATTTGGAAAGCTGTTGCTAAAGAATTAGAGAAACCAACAAGAATAAGAAGGGTTGTGAATTTAGATAGGCTAAACCGGGTTTGTAAAGATGGAGAGACTATATTGGTGCCTGGAAAGGTTTTGGGTGGTGGTGAATTGGATAAGAAATTAACTGTTGCTGCGTTTGGGTTTTCAGAAAAAGCTTTGGATAAGATAAAAGAGAAATCAAAGTCTATAAGTATTGAAGAACTAATGAAAGAAAATCCAGAAGGAACAAAAGTAAGGATGGTAGGATAAGATGGGGTGCAAAAGAACTAAAGCTGAAAGAAGGAGAGATAGGGTAGAAGCGCGAAGGGCTTGGAATTCAAGACAACCCCGGCAGATAGTTCCTAGCCTAAAAGTCCCTTTGGCAGCGGTTGTTTCGGGGATTATATTAACTGGCTCCGAAATTGTTTTATCTTCAAAAATAGAAGAGGAAATAGGAGGGCCGGTTCCTGCGGGAAAATATACACTAGAGTTGAATGGTGTTTTGTATAATGGACAAATTTTAGGAAAACATAACAAAAACTATTTGGTAAAACTTGGAGCACGAATATGATAATAGATGCAAATAATTTAATTGCTGGAAGACTTGGAACTGTAGCGGCTAAAAGAGCTTTGCTTGGAGAGGAAGTTTTTATTGTGAACTCTGAAAAAGCTGTGATAACTGGAAGTAAAAAGATTATTCTTGGGAAATATGCGGATCAATCTAAAAGAGGAGAACCTTTTCATGGTCCCTTTTTGCCAAAAACTCCAGATAGATTTTTGAAAAGATTAATTAGGGGGATGCTGCCTTATAAACAGTTTAAAGGGTTGAGTGCTTTTAAAAGGATTAAATGCTATAGTGGTGTTCCTGAAGGCTTTAAAGACAAGAAATTAGAGACAATTGAAAAAGCGAACGTTTTAAAGATGCAAAATTTGAAGTATATTAGTGTTGGGATGTTATGTAAATTATTGAAACAAAGATGAAGATAATAAATACTGCTGGAAAAAGAAAATCTGCCATAGCCCGGGCTGTTTTAAAACCTGGGAAAGGTATTGTCAGGATCAATTCTAAATTATTGGATGTTTATGAGCCTAAACTTTGTAGAATGAAAATACAAGAGCCTTTGATTCTTGCTGGAGATATTGTTAAAAAAATTGATATTAATATTAATGTTAGAGGTGGCGGGCAGATGTCTCAAGCTGAATCTTCTAGATTGGCTATTGGCAAGGCTTTAACTGAGTTTCACCCTTCCTTGAAGAAAGTGTTTTTGAGTTATGACAGAACTCTTTTGATTGCGGATGTAAGAAGAAAAGAACAATACAAACCTAATGTTTCTAAAGCTAGAAAAAAACGGGCCAAAAGTTACAGGTAGCGGATTTTACTTGGGATTTCCCATATAGTCTAAAATATATTTTCTAAGCAAGTGTTACGTGACAAACACACGCAGGGTTTATAAAGGAGTAAGGCTTAGTACTATATGTGGTCAATATGGAAAGAATTAATCTTATGGAGTACATCCCGGCAAGGATAGTCTCTGGAAAACATTCAAAGGAGTACGATTTAGTAATTGAAAAGGAATATTCTGATGCCGTGCTTCTTTCTTATATTTCAGATATAAATAGAAAATATTCGAAAACAATCTCTAAATTTATTTCCAATGGTAAAGAAACATGTGAAGTGCTAGGACTACTTCAGGCGGAGATGGGTAAAACACAAAACGGGTGCATAGTTTTTGCTAACTCTGAACCTAGGTTAATTAATAAAGTTGTACGATGGTTTGAAAAAGAATTTTGCTTAATAAAAAATACCTGGAGGTGGATAAAGAAAGTGGTCGCTATTCTGTTCATATCAGTGCATGCAAGGAGGAAGAAAGACTTGTCTATCAAAAAGCTCTAGAGAGATTGGGTGTTAGATTAAAGATCTATAAGGATTACAAAGAAACCTTAATCTCTGAACGTGAAAACCTTGTTCAGCTACTTAAACAAAGATTAATGACTTTACATCCAAGAAAATATAACAAATTTCTCCATATGATGCAACAATACTCAAAAATCTCACAAGAAACTGGCTATTTTACAGGA
>Ga0180007_10005835_pt1 | contig 12246 bp, 12 predicted proteins | sample MM_PC_MetaG_FD_121122 | JGI IMG/M metagenome (GOLD analysis project Ga0180007, IMG submission 121122) | Groundwater microbial communities from the Aspo Hard Rock Laboratory (HRL) deep subsurface site, Sweden - MM_PC_MetaG | ecosystem: Environmental > Aquatic > Deep subsurface > Groundwater...
TATCAGTTAAAACCTTGATTTCTTTAGGAGAAATTCCGGGGTGTGCATGAATGACCTTTAATATTTCTATGGCTTGTTCTTTATAAAAGGTAATTTTCTTACCTTTCATACCACCAAGGTTTGCGTTACTCTTTCGATGATTGAATTCACTAATTAATTGGTGTTTATGTTGTTTATTTCTATTTCTACTTTGATTTAGATCATAGTCTTTCGCATCTAGAAGCACTTCAACTCCTGAACTAGAGACAATTAAGAGTCCTACTGAAAGTCTTCTTAAAAGTAATAGAAATGACTTGTATTGACTTCTATGACTAGCAATTGCACTCTTTGGTATTGCAACATATACAGAATCCGCTATTTTTTGTCTTTCTACAGCCTGATAAATGAGTTTTAAAGTGATTGAAGTCTTTAGTTCTACCGCTATCGATTCATTATTTTTCATCGCAAAACAATCGATTGCACCGATTTCACCTTTGACTTGATATCCTTGGTTTTCTAAAAATTCTTTAATGGGTTGAAATAATTCTGTCTCTAGCATGGATTACCCCTATTTTGATAAATGATATTCCTTTTTTTTGTCTTCCCAAATCTTTTGATCTTCAGCAGTAATTTTTCGAATAACTTTACATGGATTGCCAAATGCTATTACATCACTTGGTATATCTTTTGTAACTACCGATCCAGAACCAATCACAGTTCGATCACCAATCGTAACACCAGGATTGATAACAACATTTCCACCTATCCAACTATCATGACCAATAGTGACCTTGAGTCCAAATTCAAGTTGTTCTCTTCGAACTGCTGCATCTATTGGATGTCCTGCTGTAAAAATGGATACTCTTGGACCAAACATGACATTATCTTTAATCTCGATTTCATTGACATCTAAAAATATACAATCATGATTCGCATAAAAGTTTTCTCCTATCGAAATATGCTTTCCATAGTCGATATAAATCGGTGGTTGAATTTTAAAATTCTCTCCAGTAGATTTGAAAATAGTTTTGATTAATTTTTTTCGGTATAGATCATCATATTCACCTGTTCGATTATACTCATACATCACTCGCTTTGCTTCAATCGACATTTGTCTGAGTTCAATATCATCTGCAATATAAAGCTTTCCATCCAGCATTTTTTCCTTTTCACTCATGGTTTCACCTACCTTAATTCATAGTTCTATTATACAATTTTTTCTATAACCTGAAAACATTTAAAAGAAAAAGGTCAATTTGACCTTTGTTTGAGTTCAACCAGATATTTTTTCATAAGGCCAATCGATAATACCTCCCATGTCATAGACATGATGATAGCCTAGATGCTTCATAACTCTTCTTGCATATGCACTTCTTACACCACTTCGACAATAAATAATATAGATCAAATCCTTATTGGGATATAAATCTTCTACCAAATCGATGACGTCATCCACAGGAAGTAAAAAAGCATTTGGTATACGTATTGATTGATATTCCATTTCTGTTCTTACATCCAGTAAAATAGTGCCTTCTTCTTGATCCATTATTTTCTTACCATCCAATGCACTCAAGACGTATCTATCATGTGGTGGTTGTTGTTTTTTTTGATCCATTTGGTAGTTCATCTCCTTACTTTTTAAGGCTTTTATCAAAAAATTCAATACGCGATGTATTGAATTTATTTTCATAGATGGTGAAGTTAGTAGGGATTGAACCTACGACCCCTTCCACGTCAAGGAAGTGCTCTCCCGCTGAGCTATAACTCCGACCAATTTCTATTATACATACTTTTATTCATATAATCAATGATTATATCACTTTGCTATTTTTCTCCATGGACTTACATATCCACCAGAAACAATAGAAACTTCATTTGCTACAATAACTGCCTTACTATTAATACTTTCAATTAAATCAATAATGGTTTGTTTATTCTTTCGATTGGCGAAAATCATTAAAACAACACGATCTGAATCCTTACCATGTGCATCTAGGCTGGTTACACCATGACCTGATTGACGCAGTACTGAAATAATATCTACTGATGTTTCTTTACTTGAAATGACATGAATTAAAATCTTTCCGACTGCAACCTTATTTTCAATAATTGAACCAATATAAACACCTATTGCGAAACCAAGTGCGTAGATGATACCCTTGAGTGGTGCATCTGTCATTCCCATAATGACTGTAGAGGCTACAAAAATCCATAAAAGAACCTCAAAGAAAGCTAAAATGCTTCCTGGCTTCTTATATCCTTTACTGATTAAAATGATACGCATTGTACCAATAGCAACTTCGATAATCTTAGAAAAAAAGATTAAGGCTAGTTCCCAAATAGGTACTGAAGTTAAAAAATTCCATATAGATTCAAACATGATTCATCACCTCATATATTATAACATTAAGAAACAAGAATACAAGGCTTATGATAACGATTTTTTAAATCCGACACATGACCATTCTTCATCTAAAGCAATATTGGCGTTTGGAGTCAATCCATCTCTTTTCCCTAAGATGAAAAATGAATCTCTATTGATATCATATTTATTTTGATGGTTTGATTTTTTATAAGAGATCCATAGTCTTGTGCCCGTATCCATCATGGATAAGACATCTTTAATCCTATTCTCATAATCTTGAATAGATTCTACGAACAAATGTATGAATTTGGGCTTTTCTTGACTATCAAAATCTACAATATCTTGTTTTTTAGCCATTTCTTGATAGGCGAATGGAGCATATAGAAAGACACCAGGAGTTCCTGGTTTTACGCGCATTTTGCCAAAAACTGAAGCATCCATGTAAAACACCTCCTCCTACTTCATTTTAACATGAAATTTGAGTTGATAATTACCATATAGAATCTAATGCTTATAAGTTAGTGTTTTCTCAGGATAAAAGAACTTAGTAATCGCTCCGATGGCAGTTGCTGCTTCCCCTAGGGCTGTTACAATCATTCTCAATTTACCCTCATAAAAAACACTATTTCCAACTGCATAGATACCATGTCTTGAGGTTTGCATATTTGGTGTTACAAGTATTGAATTATCCTTAATATCAACTAACCATTGATCCATTTTAGATTTTACAGGAGTTACACCATAAAAAACAAGGATCGCATCAGTTTGTAAAGTTACAACTTCTTTAGTCTCAGTATTTTCTAAAATCAATCCTGAAGCACTTTCTTCACCATCTACATCTTTTGCAACATAGGGTGTCAATACATTCAATCTTTTTCGTGCATCATCCACATTGTGTTGATGTGCTCTAAAATCATTTCTTCTGTGTACTAAAGTCACTGATTTTGCGATATCGATCAACGTAAGTGCCCAGTCAACAGCAGAATCCCCTCCACCTAAGACAACAACATCCTTTCCTTTAAACTGAGTTGTATCCTTAATAAAGTAATGAATATTATCCATGAAATCCGCTTTAGGAATTTCAAGTTTTTTTGGTTGAAACATGCCTCCACCGTTTGCTAGCAATATCGTTTTTGTAATAAATAAACCTTGGTTTGTATGAAGCACATAGTGATCGTCATGTTCTTCTAAACCAGTTGCTTGTGTATTCATATGCAAGGGTACTTCATCTTCATATTCTTTGTACTGCAAATATAGATTGTTAGCCAAATCATTTGCGTTAATTCTAGCAAACCCTGGCATATCATAAATTGTTTTTTCACGGTACAAAGTCAGCTGTCCACCATATTCTGATGAGGACTCAATAATAACACTTTTTATTTTATTCATTGCTGCACATGTTGCTGCATATAAACCAGCAGGACCTGCACCAATGATGACTAGATCATAGATCATTATAAACACCTATACTTTCTTTTGTAATGATAAAAGTTTACCATAATTTAATCTCAATGTCGAGATACTTTGAAGTTCAAAAAATAAAGAAAGTGTTTTCATTTTTTATTTTAATATACAAACTATATTTTTTCTAATCAATATAGAAAAAAAGACCAAATGGTCTTTAAGTTCCTCGTAAGCTAGGATTAGATTCATAGTAATCCAGTTGACTTTGAATATCTAAAATCTTTTGATTAAAATACCATTCTACATTTCTTAAACCAAAAGGTTTATCCATCATTGCATCGTTAACATCATCATTATAGAGAGCCTTTTGTTTTTCATAAAGGTCTTGAAACGACTCAAATGAAAACAATTCGTTAGCTGGATCAATAAGTTCCTTTAAATATCCTTCATATTCTTCTTGATATTCTGAGAATTGAAGAATTTTATCTACTAAAGGATGCGGGTAATCTTGGATATTAAGAATGGATTCGTTTAAATTCCCCCAATGATAAATGTCAGCACTGATTGTCCAATTGGTGAATACAGGTGAACCATCCCAACCTTGAGCGAGTCCATGATCGTAATCATAAGGTATCATCGTCCAGATGTTTGCAACGTTATTGTGATAGAGATAATAATTATTCCCCATTGCACGGTAATCATCAGGGTTTCCTAATAATACACCTACTGCAAGGTATTTCAAAAACATTGAGACATCAAAATGATCCTCTATATATTGCTTGAAATTAGAACCTGTTCTTTGATTGATTTCTTGTATAAAAAGTATTAAATCAGTATGATCATTGATCTTTTTATTGGTTTTTAAATCATATGCCGGTCTATAATTGATCGATTCATCCTTGATTCCGATTGCATTTTCAGAATAGTTTAATCCTAAATTTGCTGGTCCAAATTGTTGCCAGAGCGACTTATACAAATTACCATCAGATTCTACTTTTTCTAATCGACGCTCTATAAACTCTTGATCAATCGGTTCGAAAATTGTGTAAATACCATAAAAGTGAGTCGTAGTACCGATTTGAATATAGAATTTTGCAAGAGTTGTTTTTGCTGCGAAAACTCCCATCTTATTAAAAAGATCCATTGAAAATTTCTCTGTTAAATAGGTATCATCACCGTTACGGTTAAATTTCATGTCCAGTTCTTCAACTTCAAACACCTTTCTTTTGTCATTGAGTGGATTAAAATCTTTATTAAATTTAACTTTAAAGTGTGAAAGATTTAAGGAATCATCATCATTTTGAATGCGAGTTCTAGATAAATTCCCTCGTGTCCGAAATCCCACATCAGGAATCCTAAATTCTCCTTCTAAATCCTTATATATGAAATCAGCTTGCGCATAAAAATCAGTTCTATAATTTCCAAACTGACTGTTATATGCTTTCATGACATCATCTAGGTTATCCCACTCATTTTGTGAAATCACAATCGTGATTGACTTTTCAATATCATCATTAAATAATCTTTCAAAATCTATTACTTCTGCTTCTGGTAATGGGACAGGATCTTTTGGGATCACTACATAATCACATGCAGCAAGTATAATTAAGATTAGGATTGATATGACGATGTAGCTTATTTTTTTCATCTTATTCTCTTTTCTATGGATTGATACGAAACGGATAACAGAATTAACTGAAAGAATCCATATATGATTATATCATAGATGAGACTGTAAAAGAAAAAGCCTTGACGGCTTTTTCAGTCAGATTATCTATTTATCATCATCATCAAAATTCGTTTCAAACAAGATGCTTTCGATGACTTCGTTGGTTGCTAGGTCATAGCTAACCATTTGACTAAATGAAAGCGTGTAGATTACGCCTTTTGAATTACCAAATACATCAATATAAACACCACGATCAATTCCAGAATAGTAATCATATTCATCATGACTGATAACAATTGGATCACTGATAATATCACTTGGATCTTCTGCATCAAAATCAATATAGAAAACTAAGAATTGACTGACATAAGTGTAATTCCAAGAGCTATCATATTTCCAGCTCATGACTGGAAATGCGATGATGTTATGATCTGGAGAGACAATCATTGCTTTCGGGTTATAGGATGCCTCAGAATATGAGTATGAATAAATTCCATCTTCGTCCTCTGAACTTAGTATATAGGAATCTACTGCATCTGAATCACTCTTAACTTCTGTTGTTCCACTAATCATAAACGCTGATAGTCTTAAACCATTGACCCAACCATTTTCATCTGCATTAAATCCAAATCCAATAAGGTTTGTCTTTTCATCATTCCAAACATGTAGATAAGTTGAAAATCCTGGTTCTTTTTCAATCGATATGATTTCTGGATTTTTAGGATCTGATAAATCGATTGTATAAAGTGGGTCTGTTTGTTCAAATGTTACAACAAAGCCTCTATCCCCACTAAATCTTACAGACTTAACTGTTTCATTTTCTAGACCTAAGCCTTGAGTTATGGATCCAACTAAATCAAGTTCATCAGTTTCTGGATTTTCTTTTAGAATATGTAGTTCATTATGAATTGGACTCCATGAACTTGTTACAATTCTAAAATGTTCATCATATTCATCCATCCAGTATTGATCGCTAACATATCCGGACAATTCTTTTTGTCCAACATAAGTAACTTTCGCATTTTCTGTATCTAGACTATACTTAATGACTTGAACCTTACTTTGGTATTGACCAAGCGTATAGGTAGAATAGTTTTGAACAGTATATAAAGAAGTTGTTGAAGCGTATATATCAGATACATAACCTAAAAATGCTTGTGAGCTAACTTCAAAGGTTTCCAAGTTGATGCCAGTTAAGACGGTCATTCCATAAACAGGAACACCATCAAAATAGTAAATATCATCATAGCCCAGATAGCTAGTTACTGTATCTCCATCTACTGTCTCTTTAAACATTGGTCTTAATTCATCATTGTATAGTGATTTATTTGAAATTAAGAAAAGTGCATTACCAATCAATCGATGTTCATAAAAATTTGAATCTGTTTCTAAAGTATATTCAAGTTCTAGTGTTTCTTTATCATAAATACGAATCGCACCTGTAAATGCAGTATACATATAGTCATAAACACCTGAACCATCAATATACTGATAAGGTCTATAGTCATAAATATAACCGATTACAATCAATTGCGTTTCTGTTAAGTAAAGTGCATCTGTATAAAGTAAGCCTAAATCTAAATTGCCTTCTTGGGTTACCAATCCATTGTCATTTACAGTTAGCACACGAACTATGTTTTGATATCTTGCAGCATAATATATGGTATCTCCATCTGTTTTAACAATATCTGCTTCATCGACACCTTCAACTTGTACATTGGTATCAATGAAATCTTTCTTTGTTCCTGCTACTGGTGCTTGATTCGCTTCAGGAACCATATCGTCCATAACACGATCGCCACCTATAAAGAAATCCCAAAATGAATTTCCTTGTTGACTCTCCATCAAACTTCGAATTGTGTCAGCACTTCCAACAGGGGTTGCGTTAAGTAACACTTTCTCACCAAGCATAATTGGAACACTAAATACACCTGAAAAAACTGTAGTTGCTACAAACATAGACGTCAAAATAAACCCATATGATCGTTTCAACCAATAGATTTTCGGTATTTTGGGTATAATAATACCACTTGATTTGTTATATGTGCCTAGTTTTTTATTCCATAGGATATCCCTGATTAATTGGATACCAAAGAAAACACCTAATGCTGATAATACTGATACGATTAACCATCCGATTAAGGTCATACTAATCCTCCTTTTTTTGAATGCCTAGAGCATTCTTGAAATCTTTGACGAAGGAACGTGAAACCTCAAGGTGAGTACCGTTAGTAAGCTCTAAATCTAGTTTTGCATTGAATGTTGTTCTAATATAGCGAATTTTAGTAATATTGACTATATAAGATTTTCCAATTCTAACAAAATGATGTGTTTTGAGCAATTCTTCTAATTGATAAAGTGGTTGTTTGATGATTTGAGATGAGTCATGATTCCGATGCATATAAATCTCATCTCCAAATGCTTCAAGATAGGTAATCTCTTCTGTATGTACCTGAATCCATCCTGAAACTGTTTGCAACATAATTTGTGATTTTTGTCTTGCCATCAATTCTAGGATGGGTCTAACTTGATCCATGTTACTTTCATCAACAATTATTCCAACTTTATTTTCCGGTACTTCATTTGGATCATCGGTAATGACTAGATGATATTCAGTAGACAATTTCGATTCTAGTCTTTTGAAATCATCTTTATTCCAAATGATTTTTAACATCCAGGAGTTCCTCCCATCTACAGTATAGTACTTCATCTTTCATAAAAAAAGGGTTTAAGGATAAGATGCAAATATCGACGATGTCTTGCATGATTACCTCTATTTTATCACATTAAAATGCGTTTACATCTGAAAAAGAAAAAGCCAAAATCATCGATTTTAGCTTGTCTTTTTCTCATTATTTCTCTTTTTAGTGATATCCATATAGATTTTAGCAATTGCTACAAAGATGACATAGAATTCTAGTCTTCCTAAAAACATACCAATTGTTGATGTCCACAAAATCACCGGGTGAGCTGAATAACCGGTTATCCCAACAGATAATCCAACTGTACCTAAAGCTGATGCAAATTCAAATAGTGAATTTTCTAGTGAATATCCAAAACTTGCAATAATTAAAGTTCCTGAAACTAAAACAACAAGATATATCATTAAGAAAGAATGATTGAATATAATATCTTCTCGATCTACTATTGTCTTCGTACCTATCTTATTGATAAAGTGAGTGCGAATTGTTTTTTTATGTGAAAGTTGCTCTTTAATATTCCAATACATACTCTTAAAAGCAAGTGCGACACGATATTGCTTCATACCACCTGCTGTAGAACCCATCCCAGCACCTAACACCATTAAGATAATCAGTCCAAAGAAGAAAAAGCTTGGTGTGAGTACTCCAATAAAGGATTCAACAGTTTGGTAACCTGTACCTGTAACAGCTGAAAAAAATTGAAATGTTCCAACACGTAGTGATTGCAAAATGTTTCCATCATATACAGTCATTAAGTTCAAGGTAAATAATGGAATACCAATTAAAAGTAGAATTCCAAGTAGTTTTATTTCCACGTGCCCAAATACATTTTTCATTTTTCCACGTAATAGCATTAAATGAACAAAGAAGTTTGTACCACCTAAAATCATTAATACTATGGTCACAATTTCAATGGGTACACTGTTATAATAACCTATACTCATGGGTTGTGTAGAGAATCCACCAGTTGCAACTGCACAAATGGCATGATTGATTGCATCAAATATAGGCATTCCAAATATTACATAAAAGATGACCCCAATTGTTATATAGCCAACATATATGGATAATATTGTTCTTCCTGAACGAATTAGATTAGGCATTAGTTTATCGCTATGACCTTCAGCACTATATAATCTCATTCCAAATTTATCAGAAATGGCTGATGTTAAAACTAAAACAAGACCAATTCCACCAAAAAATTGTAAGAGACTTCTAAATAATAGTAATGCTTTTGGTGCCGAAGTCACATTGACTACTGTTAATCCAGTTGTTGAATAACCACTTGTTGCTTCAAATATTGCTTGTGTGAAATTATAATCCCCAGTTAAAATGAATGGCATTGATGAAACAAAAATCGCCATAATCCATATATTAACAACTAAAATAGCATCTTGGTTTCTTTCAAGCTTCCCTTTTTCTCGTCCCCTAAAGTACATAACAATAAGAAACCCGATGAAAATACTGATGCCACCAGGATATAGAAAAAGGTATGCATCACTAATATCTTCCATTCGAAATGGGATTAAAATCAGTGGCATTAAATTGATCAACCCAATAAGGATTGCAAAAATCCCTAAGTAATTGATGATTAATGGATATCCTGAAATAATTTTCTTGTTCATAGTTATCTTTTCTTTTGAATGAATTCGATTATTTCATCTTTCTCATTTGGAGTTGAGATGATGATAAGTTTGTCCATAGCTTTAATAACTGTATTCCCGTTTGGAATAATGACGTGTGGATCTCTAAAAATACAGCTAATATTAATATTTTTTGGAAAGTGAATATCCATGATTCGTTTATTGACTAAAGCAAAATCACTTTCAACACCAAGTTCTATCATTACAATCTTTTCGTCTTCAATCGAAAGTGTCTTGATCATATTTTCAATTGATGACTCATTTAGGATTGTCTGTGCTAGTAAATAAGTTGATGAAATGACTGAGTCAACCCCTAATTTTTTGAATAATTCTACGTTTTTAGGGTTTCTAACCTTAGAAACAGTTTTTTTGATATTGAATAATCTTTTTCCTGTGATGCAAGTAATATAGTTATCTGTGTCACTATCAGATAATGCTAAAAGTACATCAGCATTATGAGCTTCTGCATCTGATAAAGTATAAGCTTTCGTAGGGTCACCAGGAAATACTGCTATATCATTATGTGAACTAATATATTCAGCGAATTCACGATCTTGATTGATGATGATTAATTGATGATGCTCTTCTTGAAGCATTTTTACAATAAAGTCTGCTTCATGCTTTCCGCCAGTAATGACTATTTTCATCTTATTCTTCCTCCACTTCGCTTAAATTCATAAATTCATTTAAAGATAAAGTGAATGGATAGATAGCTTTTATATAAGTGCCTTCTAAAAGACGACCTTTATCTGTATCAGCCAAACGGACGAATATTTTAGGTACATTATAAACATAATAGCAAATATGAGATAAGAAAATATTAACATTATCGCTGTCGGTTGTTATAACTACTGCTTTTGCGTGCTTGATATAGGAATTTTCAAGCACGGATAAGTCAGTTGCATCACCAACGACTTGATAGCCTGAAAAAGTTTCTTGAAGCTTCCTAAATGAATCTTCAGTAGCATCTATAATAATTACATCTTCGCCAAGTTCTGACATTTTAGTTGCGATGTTCGCTCCTAATCGTCCTGAACCAATCACAACAAACTTATTTCTTTTCATAGTAATTCTCCTTGTGTCTATATCTTTGATTGTAAAAGAATGAAAACACCTTAAATATTCTATCACCAAAATGTGATTATGTATTCAAAAAAAAGAATACCATATTCATATTGTACACTTTTTTATCGATAATTTGAAGTCATTTCTCTAGAACAAGTAGTTTTTTATAAGTTTTATCCATAAGGATAGCCCCAAATGGTGCAGTAATGACGATTGCAAGGACAGCTATTGTTAAGATCAAATTACCACTTGCAATTCCTAGTGATAATGGAATTGCTCCAATTGCAGCTTGAACGGTAGCTTTTGGAGTATAAGATATACTGATAAATAACTTTTCCTTTTTATTGAAATTGGTATGTATTAAAGCAATCCAAACCCCAATCATTCTAAATATTAATGCAAGAAATATAAGGATTATCGATAAAAGACCTACATTGACAAGAACTCTAATATCAACTGCAGCACCGACTAAAACAAATAGCATGATCTCAGCAATTACCCAAATTTTTTCAAATTTACTGACTAATCTTTTAGCGAGTAAATCATACTTCTTCAAGATGGTTCCACCTAGAATAATCACTCCCACTAATCCTGAAATTGGAACATAAGGAGCAATGGATTGCTCCAAAACAATAAATAAAAATGAAACTGAGAAAATAATTAAAACCTTAAGGGTATCTCTGATATGTAGAACCTTAAACAACCAAACTAAAAATATACCAGATAAAACTCCTATTACCCCCCCTAATAAAATAGAAATGGGAATAAGTAGAATGCTTGCAACATGAAATGATTGTGTTTGATATGCTTGTATAAAAGATGCAAACAAAACAATGACATAAACATCATCAATCGATGCTCCAGCTAAAATGAGATGTGGTACCTTTTTTTCTGTACCATATTTAGATTCCATGAGCTTTATCATTCTAGGTACAACCACTGCAGGAGATACTGCAGCAACGATAGCACCTAATATTAATGCCTCAAGATAAGTAATATCAAAAAATATAGGAGCAAGCAGTGAGATTGCTAAAAGTTCTACAGTTGCGGGAATGAAAGCCATTAGAATAGCAGGTCTACCAACCTTTTTTAAGTCCTCAAGATCTAAAGATAATCCTGCTCGAACAAGGATTACAATTAATGAAATCTGTCTTAAATCTGTTGACAAATTCAAAATACTATCGTCAATGAGATTCAGAACGAATGGTCCTAATATTATCCCGGTTAATAGCATTCCAATCAATCCAGGAAGTTTTAATTTTATAAAGATTTGTGAAAGTATTAAACTAGTTAGTATAATTAGAGCTGCTGAAAGTAACATATTTCCTCCTATGAAAAAGACTTCTACAACAAAAATGTTGTAGAAGTCATCAGCTGTTTGCGGTTTAAGTCATTGACTTTGGGAGACGTTCATTCCCA
>Ga0180007_10005836_pt1 | contig 12246 bp, 6 predicted proteins | sample MM_PC_MetaG_FD_121122 | JGI IMG/M metagenome (GOLD analysis project Ga0180007, IMG submission 121122) | Groundwater microbial communities from the Aspo Hard Rock Laboratory (HRL) deep subsurface site, Sweden - MM_PC_MetaG | ecosystem: Environmental > Aquatic > Deep subsurface > Groundwater...
AGTTCTCACCCTGTTTGTAAACACAATGAGCGACGACTCGCTCATTTTTTTATATTAATCAAAATAGAAAAAGATTGCCGCAATTCATCCCACAGCTAAAGCAACGGGATTTCTTGCGGGACTTTAAATCTTTCGGCTTGTTGTTCCTCCATAGTTATAACACAATAAATAAATGCGGGCGCTAGGATTCGAACCTAGGTAGGCACTAAGCACACCAGGTCCTAAGCCTGGCCCGTTTGACCGCTCCGGCACACCCGCATAGAAATAACACAAAAATTCAATATAAAAAACTATTGATTTTCAAAATCCAAAAAAATTTTCACTACTCCTAAAAATAACAAAACCTCAAAAAAATTTAAATACTCAAAATAACCAGAATTCCTATGAACATAACAAGAACACTAACAACAATTGCAACAGGAGCTATTATTTACGCAGCCGCCCACACACTAGCACAAGACCCATCAACTCAACCAGCTCCAACAACTCTAGAACAAATCGCTCACACTGTTGTAAAAAGCACAGACCACGCCTTCTCAAAAAAATTCTACAATCTCCAAGGAGGAAGATTCGGCGTGCCAACGCAAACAGAACTCCCTGGTAAAGACACCTACGAAATAATGTTCCAGCTAAAACCAACAGAAGGACCGACCTACACCCTTAACGCAAACGGAAAAGTCTCCCAAATTGAGTTTGAATCAGATTCCTACATGATATTAAGAAAAGTTTTCCAAAAAGAAGACGAACCAAAGACCTCAACAACTCTAAAAATGAAAGAAGGAACAGTAGCTAAACCTCTAGAAACACCAGATTCAAACATCTGGACCCTCACCCAAAATGATTTCAACTGGGGATTAAAAGTCCTCCAAGTAAATATGCCTGACAACGAAGGAAATCCAAGAAATTACTCTTTCATAACTCCTTTTGTTCCAGAAAGCAAAAAAGAAGCAGGCACGTCAGACGTCTATTACATCCCTACCGACGGAGCAGAAATAACTTTCCTCTCTACAGGAGAGCTGCAACTCCAAGGAAATTTCTACAGGGGACAAATAATCTCTAGAGATGAAAACCAAGCAAGAATCGACCTAGAAAAAACAGCAATTGATGAAACCAACAAAGCAAAAAAAGAAAAAGAAGACAAAGATTTGCTAAAAGAACTCACCGCACCGGTTGAAGTCCAAGCAATTAATTGATTTACGCAACAACACAATCTCCTTCTTCTCTAGGAATACAAAGAACTCCTTGACCTGTTCTCAAATCTGAATCAATAACCTCTCTTTTAGAAAAATAATCAAAATGTTTTTGTACATCTTCAGTAACCCTATCTCTACTGTCTCCAAGAACTCTAAAACGTCCAGAAACTGATTCGAAATTTGCCACAAGAGGAATGCCTCTTAAAAGTTTACCTTCTTCAACATAAACATTTCCAGAGATGTCCATAGAAAGGCCTGTATAAACTCCATCAAGATTAATCTTGCCTCCTAGTTCCAAACGATAATACAAATCCCTTCCCAAATCATCCCTCAAAACAATTTTTTTATTAACTAAATCAATTCCTTTCCCATCCAAAAACTCTAAATGTTTTTTCACAGCCCTTCCTTCAAATTCTTCTCTCTCATCAGAAGAAAAAACTATAATTCTTTTTTCAGTAACAAACCCAGCTTCCTCACCACCACTGCCGCTAGTTACAACATCAACTCTGAATATCTTCAAATACTCTTCAATTTCCACAAGACAAATACTGGTAGATTGACCATCATAAAAAATACAAAAGTCAGAAAAAAGTGGGGAATCTTCACTCAAACGGTACCTACTCAATTCATATTTTTCCTGATCAACTTCATCTAAAGGATTGCTATCAACAACTATCAAAACATCATCGCTAAAATCAACATACTTTCCATTAATCTCATCAAGATGTGACCTTATAGAAGAAAGCTGAAGATTATAAAGACTTTCTAACTCTGATAAATCAATTTTATTTCCTTCCAATCGTCCTAGCAAAGTATCAGTCCAACTGTCGTACTTAATCTCGTATGAATGCGAGACAAAAACATTAAAATATTCACCAAACCCTTCATCAGAAAAATAATAAAGATCTCTAAGATGCCCTGATTTAGAACTCTCTTTGAAGTAGTATTTAGTTCCCAAATCCTCAACAGAATATTTTTCATTAACCTCCAATCTTAGTGACTCTACCCCATCCTTCTTTGCCTGACCTTCAAATCGAACAATAAAATAAAATTCTTCTTTCTTAGTCGTTTCCCAGTAAGCAGTACCAGTATTTGAAATAACAGAAACAGTTCTACCCTCAACAGGTGTATCAGGAAAAGGAAAGGAATTTTCTTCATAAACATAAAAGAGTAATTTCTTATTCTTACAGTCTCCACTTGCTGTAACTTGCATATTAACTCCATCTCCCACACCAGCCTTATTACCAAACTCATTTCTGTTTCCATCAATCCACTTTGGATTAGACAATTTGCACTCTACTGTTTCTTCTCCAATAGGAAGCTCTCTAACATCCCCAGTAGCAGCATCACAATTTTTCTCACACTTTACCCCAACGCCACTCAAAGTATCAAAAGATTTCCCATTCAATTCCTGTAAAAACGACTTAGTCCTCTCATCAAGACCATCTAAATTAGTAATCTCTATTATCCCCCCAAGTTTCATACCCTCTCCCCTTACAACAACTTGATTAGTCCCATAAATTCTAATTTTACCATCTTGGCTATTTGAATAAATATTTGTCATATGCTCTTGATTTCCGAGAACCTCTTCCTTGCGAGAAAATTTACTATTATCAAACAAATAAACAACATACTGAGTTTCACCCAACACGACAAAATAAACACCTTCTTCCTTACATTGCACATGCGTAATGCCATCAGAAGAAATCAATTCATTCGCTTTGTCATCTTTTAAAATATCTACATTTTCCTGAACCTTCTGCGCATTTGCCCCAAACTTCCCATAATCAATTCCATCCACAGCTTTCAAAATGCCACCAATATTTCCTAAAACCGCTCTCATTACATTATCTACATCTAAAGCATAGACATTCCCATTAGTATCCACTTTCATACCACTATCCTCATCATTCTTCTTCAATGTTCTAAGTGAAAGTATAGTGCTACCATCAACAGAAAGAACTTCATCAGGATCGCCACTAGCAATAAATACATCAGTTGTACAAACCTCCCCAACAGGAGTCCCACCCCCCAACTCCACCAAAGTCTTCCCATCAATCGCCTGCAAAATAGCATAATTCTTAGGGTCAGTCATCTCCTCCAGCCCTTCAATCTTAATCTTACCATTGACAACCCCACCATAACTCCCATAAAGCTCAACATGAATCATATTCTCACTCTCATTATAAGAAACCAAAGTCTTCTCACCGTCCAGCATAACGAACCTCTTTCCATTCTGATCCAACAGCCCCAAACTCAATGTCTTCCCAGAAAGGTCAAACCTCTCAACAGAACCTCCCAGCGGCCCAACAAAAGCCCTACAACATTTCTTCCCCTCATCACAAACAGGCCCCACTTCTTCCTCAGGATAATCACTATTACATTGAACCAAACATCTTGCAGCAGAATCAATTTCACAAGCATCATCCGCTTCAACATACTCCCCAGCCTTCAACCACCCTGCAACTAACGCATTGACATCTCCTTTAATTATCAACACCTGAGCTTTATGAGCATTCCAAAACAATTTGTCAAGTATCAAATCAGCTTGTGCAAGAATCACAACAGCATCTGCTTCCTTATTCCCGCTTGTCTCTAAGGCTTTCAAAGCCCCTTTCAATTCCTGTATCTCGCCAACAGCAGTGGAATCATCATAAATCAACCCTTGCTCTTGCAACGTTTCCTTCAACCTTTCCTCTAAAACTTCCAAGGTTTCATTCTTCAAACCAATATTGCTTTGAGTTATTGCATTTTCAACACTTCTCTGGTCAATCCAACACCTAATCTTCGGGTCATCACAATAACCCACATCAACAAATCTTCCAGCATCTGTTCCTGAACCAGGATTCTTACTCGAACAAATCCTCACAACGCCTCTGTTATAAATCTCCGGCGAAACAAATTCTCCAACCCCTGCCTGAACATTTGGCTGCAACACACTTCTTAAATCACTGCTCCCGCTTATACAATCTTTTTCAGACTGAATGTTTTTATTAGCCATCTCATCTTTCATCCAGCTGTCTCTCAAATAATTTACAGCAAAACTGCTTGACACCTGCGCAAAACCACATTCTTCATCATTATTTATCCTCACGCACAATTCCTTGTACCCTTCTGGCGCTGTAAAGTCTTTTGTTTCAGATGCATACTCTCCGCTTACTACATACCCTGAAGCAACAGGCACAGTAGGAGAAACAGAATAATAGCCAGATTGCGGCGGATTCCTTAAATAAACATTAAAGTGCACGCCCTGGTCATTTCCAGCATAAATATGATAAAACACTTTATACTGTGCTGTTGCAGGCACGGTCGCCGAAGTAAATGTCTTCTGGTCAAACCACGCATGAAACTGCGGAGGACTGTCGGGCTCAACCAAGGATTTAAATGCAGTCGGTGCCTTCACAGAAATAAAAGCCTTGCAAAACTGCCCGCCGATTTCCTCAACATTCCTCGCCTGGAACGCCTGCATTGAATTAACAGCATATTGTTGCGTGAAATAATTAATCGACCCTTCCATATTCTGCCAAGCACCCATAACAGAAAGATACTCTGCTCCTCCCCGAACTCCTTGCCCATAAGCTAACTCGATTAATTTAGGAATTATAACGTTCACAAACGGAGCAACCTGGTTCCAGAAAAACTCACAAAGATAAATAGAATAAATTTGGTCACAAATACCGACCATTCTTCCAGTTTCCAGATTTTCCTGCAGACAATCTCTATAATTTCTCATTATTGAAACCAACGCGTCAATCCCTGCATGTATCCCAGTCAAACAAACAGGCATTACAATTCCCTCTCGAATATTCGGCAAACACAAAAAGATACTCCCAATGATTCCTGTCTGGATAACATTTGCAACAGGATACTTTCCTCCGAGATTGCACCTCGACGGAGGACAAATCACAGGGTCACAAACATTGAAAAGCAAATGGCAATCCTTTGGCGACATAAAGTCCTGACATTGCGTCCCAGGAACTCCAACTTCTGGCTCACCAACCTGACATCTTTCTCCAGCAACTGTGATATATTTATTTCCATACTGCCTTGCAGCATCTTCAATAGCTCTCTGAGCTCTCTGAACTAAATCCCTTGCTTTGTTTTGGTCCAATCCAGGAAACATTTCCAATGGCTGACCAGTATTCAAATTAATCTGCTGGCAAAGGTCATCCCCATATCCTGTATTTATCTCAATCCTTCCGTTTTCCCCGACATTGCACAGCCAAAAACTTGTAACTCTTCCACTTGCATCAAACGCCCCAATACCACCAAAAGCAGGCAAGTTTTGTCTTGTTGCTGCATACCATCCTTCTTGGTAGTCAAACGGCACAACAGCTGGCATTCCCCTATACGGTTCTGTTTCAAAATATCTACACAACTTATCTGAATCTATAATTTTATTCCTATAAGACAACCTGTCAACAGATTTTATATTTCCAATACTGTATGCGTCTGCAAAATCCGCAACATCATCCTGAGAAAACGAAGTTGCCTCTCCTTCTCTAGAAACTCCTTTAACATTATAAATTCCCTTTTGTGAATCTCCAGACAAACCTAAAAAGTAAACTCCTCCTCCAAATCTCTTTGCCTCTTTCTCCCCTATTTTTGCTTTTGTAGGATTAGCCCTGACCATTGCAAGATGAGTGATGTTCCTGTCAGAAAGCCCTGTTTGCTCCCTTAATTGGTTTGTTATTGGAATAACCTGCATAGACCTTTCTCTTTGATTTGTAGCACCGACAAAAGAAGCTGTCGGATATCCCTGTGCCTCTAAATCTTTGGCTTTTTCAAAATCCCAGTTATACTCCATCTGCTCATTGACCATCCCTGCAACATCTTTCATCCTTGCATCAACATTTTTCTGATGTCCTTCTGTCAAACCCTGCTTTCTTAATTCACAATTCAACAAGATAGACCTCAAAGCATCTGTCGTAACCAAACCATTTTTAACATTGTTCTCAGAAACAACATCACTAACAGAAACATCTTTAGCTGTTTCTCCTTCTTGGTTTACTTTCCAAACTCCATCACCCATATTAATCTCCATGTCAGGACAACTACTCCTAATCTCCTGCGCTAAAGCCAGCCTAACTTTTTCAGTATCAACACTTTTCCCAAAAACTCCTGAATCTGTAATAAACTCAGGATTATTTTGGATTTGGTTTATTTTTGTATTGACAGAATTCAGTGCTGCAGTCGTCTTTGCAACTTCTGCATCAATCGGTCCTGCTTCTCCGAGATAACACTGCTCCAAAGTATCATAACCTTTCTCCCCTCTTGAAACCATGCCATTACACCTCGCAGTCCATCCATTGTCACCCCTCATAACTTCCTGTCTTGCCAATGCCTCCCCTGATAAGCCAGTCATAAAGTTCTTAAAAGTAAGAAGGGCAGCTGTTGCAAAACAAGCAGTCTTCAGTCCACTAACAACCTTCCCCAGCTTATCAACAATCTTCTCCCACTTTTCTATTGTTTTATTGAGGTTTTCAATTTTCTGCCTGACTTTGTTCGGAGTCAGTTCAATCGCCCTTTTTTCAATGCCAACACCAACTGTCAGATTAGCTTCAGTTGTTGTTCCCTCTGCACTTGGGATGAGTCTTATCTTAGCAACCTTTTCCACATTTGTCTTAATAAGTTCTATATCTAAATCACAAATATCACTTTCAAGAGTCTCGTCAACCCTCAATGTATATCTCTTCCTTCCAGACAAAGTTCCATTCTCCAAGCAATAAGCACTTAACCTTGCCTCGTCAACCCCAAGGTCATCAACCCGAATTCTTCCAAAAGTCCGATTACCCTGCGTGATATTCTGTTCCTCTCCGAGATTTATCACAACCTTTCTTTTTTCAATATCCAACTCTGCATTGGCCGCTGTGTTTGGTTTTGTCAAACTCACTAGTTTAATCACTCTTGCCTTATCATCAAATTCAATTGCTTGCCCAGCCAAAGAACCATCAAACTCCCTTATTTGCTTTAATTCAGAAGCATAAGCGTAAGCATATTCCCCATCAGGATAATTCTTTAAATATTTATTTATCAGCCTTATTCTTGTTTGGTCTTTTCCAAACTTTTTCGCAAGACCAATCCCTTTAACCAATGCTTCTTTTCCATACAAACCCTGATTTTCTCCAGGATAATCATCTGCAACTTCTTCATAAGAATCAATAGCAGAATTAAAGTAACTATCTGCTGCTGTAACATTCCCCCCATCAGCCCGGCCTAATTTCGCAAGTTTAAAGTTCCATAGTCTCTGATAAAGAACATAAAGCCATTCCTTATCATCTGCTCTAACCTGTCCGCCATATTCACCGGTAAAATTAAGTATCAACACACCTCCTTCAACTTCCTTAAATAAACTATTACTCTCATCTAAATAATAAATCCCTTTCCTGTTTTCATCTTTTAAATCTTCAAGAGAAACCCCATAATCTCCTCCACTGTATGTGACTTCATATTCTCCATTATCAACAACAATTGTTTCTGAGTTATCTGTCACTGCAAGATTCTTTGACTTTAGTTCAAGTTCAAATTTCTTTCCCTTGCATTGCCCAACAACCTTTCCTGTCTCTCCATCTTCATTTGCTTCTATTCTAGACACACTACATCTTCCATCTAAAAAACTGCTTCCTGCATAAACATCAAACACATCACTATCCTGTCCAGAAGAAACCTCTATCCTTGCTTTTGTTTCTGCAGAAATGTAACTGTCATAAGCAACCTGAACTCCTGCACGACAGTACATTCCAGGAACAAAGATTCTCTTTGAAGTTTCTCCTTTTTTCACCCTCGTAGTAATAACTCTCTTGTCTCCTTGATAGATGCTTACATCTGCAAAATTCTCATCAACTTGCTCCAGCCTTACAAAATACCTCCCATTCCAAAAACTCTGTTTTAATTTTTCAGTTTCCCAGTCTCTATCATTCGTTGGCTCTAAAATAAATTCAGCCTTTCCAATACCATATGCATTCCCTGTAACATAATCAATTTCTGCACTCAAAGTTACATTAACGAAATCTGGAAGTTTTGATTCATCAGGCTGTCTTTTCAAAACAACAACAACATAACCAATATTGTTCACTAACGGGCTTCCTAATAGTATATCATTCGTCCTCAAAGCAGCTCTTGCAGGATGAAACCCGCTCCCGGCAACCTCTGGTGGATACTGTCCTCTAAAATTCATACTCCTTATCTGACTTATATCAACAAGCGGATTAATATTTATCGCATCAACCTGGCAAAACACCGGCACATCTTGCTCAGCCAACAAGTCACTTCTTACCACTGGTGGACTGCACCCAGCTAGTGGAACCTGCAGCATCAAGTCCTGCCTTGCCTCGCATGTTTCCATATCTCCCAAAACAGGCCAATAAGTACTAACCTGCTCTCCAGAATAATAACTCTGAAAACTCGGCCTATAACTATATTGATCACCATAACTCACAGAAACAGCACTATTACTGCTAAAACTTCCTGTACTTTGCGCAATTACAAAGCTAGAAGAAAAAATCGTTCCAACTAAGAAAACAATTGCAAATGCTACAAATGCTGGTTCAGAGAACTTTGAATAATCCAGTTTTTTGCTCTTTTCCTTCAAAGTTCTCTTAGAGAATTTTGGAGATTTTACAAAATTCTCTTCAAGTTCAGGTCTCATTTTGTACAAGCCTCCAGTGTATCCTCTTAGTATAACCACCACTTCCTAAAGTTAGTATATCGACCAACCCTCCGGACCGATAATTAGTAATAATTATGTCACACAGTCTTACCACAGGATAGTTAATCAGGTTATCCTGCAAACCAATTGTAAGGTTTGAGTTTTTTGATATTTTATTAGGGGTGGTTTGGCGAGACGAAGGCGAGCCCCAACTAATAAGACGCCAGCGATAAGGAATGGGCATCCAATTCTCACCAACCCTGCATCCCTTCATGCTCCCTCCTCCATAAATTCCACCCCAACTCTTTTACTTTCAAACAATTCAAAGTTCTGCGAAAGGTCTTCTATTGAATTTGGCATTGCAAACCTATCAACACTCAAAGCAACATGTCCCTTCTCCAAATCAGATTCAAACAAATAAGTCTTCAACACACCACCCCCAATCAAAGCATGCTCTATCTTTGTCTTAGGAATTGTAATATCTAAACATTTTTCCGTTGTGCTTCCAAAAAATCCTAACAAACCCTCCCTTGGAACTTCTGCACATTCTGTCTTCGTGCTTGCCGGAATAACAATGCTGGAATTGCCATAAACATAAACATTTATTTCATAACTTCCCTCGCTTAATTTTACTTCCCGCATTTCAGGCAAAGCCGCTGTTACAGATTTTCCGTCCTCTCTTACAAAAGAAACAATTGCTGTTCCGTCTAAATCGCTGCCTCCTACTCTCAAATCAACTTCAACTTCATACTCCCTTTCTAAAACAATATCTGCAAATTTCTCTTCGTTTGTCGAAAAGAGCTGCTTCTTTTCTGTATATCCCTCGGCTCTTAAATGCAAATAACCATTAACACATGCAGGAGCAACACTCCTTAAAGTTCCGCCCTTGCTTTCGCCAAGTCTGCATTTTTGATTAAAGCACCCATAACTAACATTAGCATCAACTTTATTCAAATTAACATCATAAATATTCACAACAACTTCCTCTGTCTTAAACTCACACAAATCAAATTCTTCTTCCTCTCCCAATGGCATTTCAGAAACAAGTGAATTGCGAGGCATGTTTTTATCAATAACCACGACAACTGGAAATTGGAACAATTCTTCCACATCATAAATCTGTATCAGCGCAGGGAACGAAACATCATAAACAAAATGATAAGGCACATAACAAAAGCCCATCACCCCCATTCCTGCCTGCGTCCCAACAGCCTCTGAAATCATTATTTCGTCATCTACTCCGTCTCCGTAAATTTCAATTTTCGTAGGCCAATCTTTTGAATAAACCACTTGAACTGCCTCATCAACAGGTTTGTCCCAAACAAAATACTCTCTATCCTCACCCTGTAACTCATAATAGCTACCTTTAAATTTAATTGTTCTGAAGTTTTCGTCCAATCCAGACTTCAAATCAACCATAACCTTTCTCGTCAGCCAAATTTTCGGAGCACATTGAATTTCAACACCATCAACCGGCGCGTAGTTATACAAAACATCAACCCCATATTTTTCCAAAAACATCTCTTTCTTCTCTTCTGTATAAATCTCCAGAGCAAGATTATAAAACTTCCCAAGCTTGCTATTTATCTCTGCATTATGTGAATCTTTTCTTGCAGTTTCATCTTCCTTCGAAACAATCAGCTCAGCAGAAACCTTAACTTCAACTTTTCTGTTATAAACATCAACTTCAACACTTGGCTCGCTAGCCTCAACTTCAAAACCCTGTCTGAAATAATATTCAAAATCACATCTCTTCAAACCTTCTTCAATATAGTCAGCCATCTCTTTTTCCATTTCCTGCTTAGTAGGAACTTGTTCTTTTATCAAACCATTTCCTGAAACATAGTACCAATACTTTACAGGGCTCCCGAGAAAATTCAAATGGCTTGAAAAAGGAGCATACTCGCTTCCAGGAGTATAATCTTCAACTTTTATCCTGCCTCCTCCTTCACCAGCCAACAGCGCAGCAGTCTTAGCCTCATTTTCTATGCAACTATGGTAATAGTCAAAGACAGACATTAATTCTGCAGGGACTTGCTCGCCGCCAATTTGCTCTCTAAAGGAAAAATAAAGAACAATCCCTGCAACAATCACCAAAGCAACAATCACAAAAACCGAAACCTGCCCGCGTTTATTCATTTCTTACCCTCCTTAATCTTTTTTCTAATAATCTCCATAATCTCAGAATTAATGTCTTTCTTAATTATCTCTTTAAACTTCTTCCACAACTGCTCATCTTCAATAAGAAGCAAATATTTTTTCATTTTTCAAATACCTCTGTAATCTGTATTTGGAAAACTAAAAATTTGCATTTGTCAGCGAATTTTTTCATTCTCTTTTTCTCTCCCTTCAATATTCCAAGGATTATATAAATCTTTCTTATTAAGTAAATAACTAAGTAAGTTAGTTAGTAAGTGAGAACGAGAACAATATAAAAAATAAAAAGAGTATAGAATGGTCCTGCCCGGGCTCGAACCGGGGATCTCTCCCACGTCAAGGGAACGTCATAACCACTAGACCACAGGACCCATTCAAACAATTCTTTCCCACTATATAAGTTTTTTCAAAACACAAAAAACCAAATCCCAAAAATAATTGCAGCGATAATTGCAGCCCACACCAGCCATTTGGCTATTTTCAAACCAACAATAATTAAAAAAACTAAAACAACTAAAATGACAAACACCCACCACATAGAAACTCCTTTTTCTTCATCGCCATCCAGAACTTCCACGCAATCTCCAGGACAAGTTTCAATTGTCTCGGCACAAGGACATCCTTCTCCTAAACAAACAATTTCCTGACATGCTCCATCTCCGCATAAGGATTCACAGATTTGTTGGGGTTCTTCACAATCTTCAAGACAATTACATTCATTCTCCCATTCCTCACAAATCCCATCCCCACAATCAGAACAAGTTGCATAAGCTCCAACAAGAAGCTGACAATCCCCTTCAATAAGATTAAAATTTTCCAACTCAGCAAGCCCAACACAACATTCTCTAACCACCCCCCTCTGCCCTCCAGCCACAGCACAACTTAAATTCCTCACATGCTCCTGCCCGCAACTCCCATTGAAAAACGCCCACTGCTCACAACTCTCTCCATTATCAAAAATACAAAAACTATCATTCAACGTATAATTCATCTCCCCACAATAGACTGAAGCAGGATTTGGAAGAGCACTGACTAATCCCATACTTAACAAAACAAACAATAACAACAACTTTTTCATGAACTAAATAACACCACAGATAATATAAATCTATCCAAAGAAGTAAAAAACTGTCTTATCCAGAAATAAGGTTACCTCGACAAATAAGATAAGGCCTGCTGTGAAGCAGGTTCTTATGAAGAAACTGAATAAGAAGAAAATAAAATGGATTACTAGAGAAGTTGAAAGGA
>Ga0180007_10005838_pt1 | contig 12243 bp, 9 predicted proteins | sample MM_PC_MetaG_FD_121122 | JGI IMG/M metagenome (GOLD analysis project Ga0180007, IMG submission 121122) | Groundwater microbial communities from the Aspo Hard Rock Laboratory (HRL) deep subsurface site, Sweden - MM_PC_MetaG | ecosystem: Environmental > Aquatic > Deep subsurface > Groundwater...
TATCACCTTTCTGAATTGATAACACATAAAATCAAATCGAACATAAAAGTTCAAATCAAAAAATCGCTCAACACACCTTAACTTGCTGATTATCAATTATATATATCCTTTATCATTTTTCTTAACGGGATAGTAGTGATGGTTTTCATAAAAATATATATCAAAAACTTCCTGTATATAATTTGGAAGTTCTACTGGATCAACAAGTTTAATATAATATGGATCAACTAACTCAGCACTAAAAAGAACTTCTTAAGGTTTAAATTTGCCATAGTTCCTTGTTGGATTAGGGTGAAATTCCAAGTTATTAAACAAAGTTTGAATATTGCGTATTTTCATATAATTGTCAACATGGATTTCGGATTTTTATACACTTTGTTTTCAGGTGAGCCGTTTCCCGGCGCAATTCCTGAATTACCCCCGATAACTTTTGAAGTATTCAGTTTCGTTTCTTATATTCTATCTAAATGAAGGAAAAATTAAATGGAACCTAAGACATTTTCACCGGCTGCGAAAGATATCTATAAACAGGCGTTGCGCTATGTCATTCTGAAAGAGCGTGAAGTCCGTGAAACCGGGGAAATAACTGTCGCCCAGTTATTTGAATTGGCAAACCTGATTGTAGAATCAACTGAAAAATCGGAGCAATTGAATTCCTTTGCAGTCTACTATTTTGATACTGCCGATATTACGCACAGCCATGTCATCAATACCGCTATTTTCGCGACCGTCCTGGTCCGTGGAATCGGCTACAGCGAAGATGATTTGGTCAAGGTTTGTGCCACTGCTTTGCTGCATGATATCGGTGTTGCCAAAGTGGATTCGGCAATTTTTAATAAACCTATAAAGCAATTAAAACCACATGAGATAAACGCAATAAAAAACCACTCGGGATTTGGGTATGAAATTATTGTGCAATCCGATGATAAACTTGAAGGTCTGGCTCAATCCGTATTTCAGCACCATGAAAAAGGAGATGGTTCGGGATACCCAGGACAGTTAACAGAAAAGGAAATGCTCCCGACCGCTCAGATTCTATCGCTTATTGATGTTTATGAATCGCTTATTCATCCCCGCGATCATCGCGACGCCCTGATTCCGCCTCTGGGAATTCAGGAACTGATAAAGCAGGAAGGCAAAAGATTTTCCAAACCACTGCTGAAAGCCCTGATTGAAACCATATCACTGTATCCAACCGGCTGTTATGTGAAATTGAACTCCGGCGAGCTTGCCAGGGTGATCAAGACCAACAAACATTTGCCTACCCGCCCTCAAGTCAAAATATTATTTGATGCAAGAAGACAAAGTACAAAACAACAAATTCTTGATCTTGCCCGGAACAATCTCGCATTTATTCAAACGTGTATTCCCCCGCCGGGCATGCGCAAAATAGAATGATTACTCTGTCTGTTTTTTAACTCTCGTTCCGGGGCTATGCTCCGGAATGGCATCGTGTTTGGCTACGGAGCAGGAGCCCCGTAGCCAGGGTTTAATACATCGGAGGACTCGGAGCAGTCGGGGGTGCGTCGTAGGAAGCTTCAATCCCACTCATTAAAATGCCTGCCTGGCGGCAGACAGGAGTGGTTAACGTTTGGAGATAATATTTTGAATGATCTGCGAAAAGAAACGCTAACCACCGACTTTTCCGCAGGAACTCCCGGAGTAGCCGGTGGAATAGAGTTTACGACGATAGATGATGAAAAACCGTCTCACTCAGCATACCCGGCATACTGATAAATAGTATGCTGTCTTTCTATTTCCACAAGAAATTACCTGCTTCAATTGACATCGAATAATGCTTGCATCTTTTTTCTGCCTGTTCTAAAATCAGCAAAGACAAAAACCACAGGTATTCATGCTAATTCGTGTTGCAACAAAAGAAGATAATCAGGCGCTTCTGGATTTATCCCGCCAGGCTCCGATGGATGCGAAGCTGGTTGTGAACAACGACCGAAACCCGGATTACTTTTATCTAGATGATCTGCTGGGTGAGAAGCCGGTGATATTTGTAGCGGAAAAAAACAGCAGGATTATCGGCACCGTTGGAATTGTTTTCCGAACTGTGCATTATGAAGGATCCCCGATTTCAATGGCATATATCGGCGGTATAAAAATCGAGAATCCTTCCCAGAATACACTGCTGACCTTTCGCCTCATGAAACATACAATGGATTATCTGATGGACACTCCGGTTAAACTGGGTTTCATCCTGGTGATTGGTGCAAACCGTGCCATGGAAGCACTGTTGTCCGGCCGGGCCGGAATTCCGGCATTCGATCTGGTCAGTAATTATCAGGTAAAAAATATTTTTCTGTTACCCTTTCTGCGGCCGGGGAAAAAATATGGTTTACGCCCGGCGACTCAGACCGATATCCCGGAAATGGCCGAATTGTACCGGCGATTCTATGCCGGGTATGAATTAATGCCGGGCTGGACAGCCGATTATCTTTTATCATTGTACGATCAGAAAGACTTCAAACTGGAAAATACCTGCCTGGCTATTCACAGGGATACAATTGTCGCGGCCATCAGCCTCTGGGATCAGTCACGATTTAAAAACACGGTGATCAGCCGGTATGGTGGCAAGTTTGCTTTGCTGAAAAAAGTCATGAGTCCGCTTCGATTGGTTCCGCCGGAAGGACAACCGTTGTCGGAACTGATCATCCGTCATCTTGCCTTTGAGGATGGTTACCGGGATGCGGCCATTGGATTATTGAAATGGGCGATCCGAAACAACCGCCGAACATACCGGTTCTTCCGTTGCGGATATCCGCTAAATTCTCCCCAGGCGGAAATCTTCGATCAATTCTGGGGCCTGTCGATTCCCGTTAATTTCTATTCCGTTTTCAAGCCCGGTGATCCCGACCGGGCTGAAATGGTCAGACATCTAAAACAAGCGCTTGTGTGGGAGGATTTATCGCTGCATTAACGAATAAACCGGAGATATTTTTTATCACCAATCTGCTTGCCGGCGGCGGTAAAGCTCGTAAACGCTGGCAGATCTTTGTTGAAGAAATGAAAACTAAACACTTCACGATCAACTGCCATCCAACAGAATATTCCGGGCATGCCATCGAATTAGCTAAACAGGCTTTGGATGAGGGCAAAAAACGGATCGCGGTTTTTGGTGGTGACGGAACCTTGAATGAGGTACTAAACGGCGTTATTCAGGATGATCGCCTGGTTGATCCGGAAATACAAATCGTCTTTCTGGGTGCTGGCAGCAGCTGCGATGTGGAAAAAATGTTTCCAAACCGGCTTCCGCTTGCGGATAGGGTTTTATCAAAAAACCCTTATTTAGTGGATGTTGCTAAAGTTATTTGTCGCGATGAAAGCGGAAGACAGATTAACCGGTATTTTCTGGCAAATTCCAGTGTGGGAGTCATCAGCCAGTCGATAGTTGCATTTAATCGTAAAACAGCTATAATGTCTTTTCTGAAACGTCTGAATGTCGATATAGCTGCACTTTTTGCAGGGATAAGAAATGTGTTTCAATTTGGGAATTTTTCCGCAGATGTAACTATTGATCAGACCGAACACCTCAGCCGCTCTCTGAAGAACCTGACAGTGTTTAAATGCGCCTATTTTGGTGGCGGTATGAATTACGGTGTGCCGTCTTCCTTTGACGATGGCAAACTGCATATCGCGCTGATCAATAAAATGGGCAGAATAAAGACACTTAGTTATATTCCATCGTTATATACCGGTTCGGTGCTTAAAAAAGTCAATGCCGAATATCATCAGGGATACACGGTTAAACTATCCGGTGAAAATTTAACAGTCGCTGTTGAAACCGATGGTGAAATTATCGGCATTCCACCCTGTGCATATTCGATTTTGCCTAAATTGGTGTACTTGGTTCTTTAGTTATTAGTTGGCAAGTTTCATAACATCGTACACACTTCTTAGTAGTTTCTAACAACCTTTTTTATATGAATGCTGATAATGAATATTTATATTCGATAATTAATTTTTATGGGGGTAACATTCAATGAAAGTATTACTGGTTTATAATCCCTTTGCCGGACACCAAAGAGCTCAGAAAATTCTGCCGGAAGTGGAGGCCTATTTTCAGGAAAAAGGGATTAAGTTCGATCTGCGAACAACGGATTATCATGAACATGGGATTCAGATCGTAGCGGAAACTGATTTGAGTCAATATGACGGAGTTGTTGCAGCCGGTGGAGACGGTACGCTGTTCGAAGTAATCAACGGGTACTTTCGGAATGAATCAAAAAAGAAAATTCCCCTTGGTGTTTTACCAGTCGGAACGGGTAACGCCTTTGCCCGTGATTTGGATTTGCATAATACACACTGGAAGGATGCGATTGATATCATCGCATTGCAATCTCCGCGCAAAGTAGATGTGGGAAAATTTACGACCCATGGCGAAAGCTATTACTTTCTGAATATTCTGGGTCTCGGTTTTGTGGCCGATGTGACTGAATTTGCCCACAAATTGAAATTTCTGGGGAACTTGTCTTATACCCTGGGTGTATTGCAGAAAACCATTTTCCTGAACAGTTATCCGTTAACAATAACGATTGACGGACAGGAATACCAGCGGGAAAATATTTTCGTAGAGATATCAAATACCCGCTGGACATCAAATTTTTTGATGGCCCCGTCAGCGGAAATCGATGACGGCTACCTGGATGTCACCCTGCTGGGGAAACTGGGGCGAATTAAATTGCTGCAGAGTTTTCCGAAAATATTCACCGGTGAGCATATTCATATCGACGAAATAGAAACCTTCAAGGCGAAAGAGATCACAGTGGAAACCGGGATTCCGAAAGTTCTAACGCCTGATGGTGAGTTACTGGGAATTACACCGATTGAGGTGAAATGTTTGCATAAGGCGGTTGAGGTTTTCTGGCGCTAAGCACTGCGGTTTCATTAATCCGACTGCTCCGCAAAGAGTCCTCCGATGCATCGGAGTCCCCTGTGACCTGTTGGGAAAGTCGGTTTAGATATAAATTTTTCACAATCCACTGAATAAATTCGGTGGTTTAAGTTTAACCTATCTGATTACCCGAGCAAATTGTAATCATCTATTTTTATGAATGGGAATTTAATTCGTTTTTCGGCTGTCCTGTTGTCGTCTGCGGAGAGATTCGTTTTCTTTTCTCAATTCTTCCAGCAGATCAATTAGTTTCCAGTTTTCTGACACTGGTGTCAACATAGCCCAGAATTGTCGAGGAAGTCCGCTGTTGCGATAGGCATTAATAATATCATGCAGTTCTTTCTCAGTAATGCCGGCCATGATCACTGTGCGCTGCATTTCCGGTGTCAGCCCGATTCCACTTTCATCCGTCCTGGCAAATATATCTTTTAAGGTAATTGATTGTGATTCTATATCGGCGACTACCAGTGCAACGTCTGCAATTCCCGATGCGCTCAGCATGTTACGGAAAAGGTCCTGATCTTCAGCCGTATAGCCGCAGAGCAGAATTTTACGAGGGCCATATAAACGGTTCTCCGATTGACCAACTTTTTTAAAACTGTTATCTGTCATTTTAGTTCTTCCCTGATTTTCTGTAAAATTATAATTATTTAAAAAGAAAATTGGATAATATCCTGCTGATACTAAATTAGACCTTAATCATTTTGAATACTGGATGTGAGTTATGAGTAAATTTCCTTCGAAAATTATTGAAAAAAAGATTATCATCGGTGTCAAGGACCGGATCGCTGAGTCTGTCGAAGAACTCTTCGAAAGCGATCTGTTCAAAGAAATCCTGAAAAAATTTCTGGACCGGTTAATACATAAACAATCACCGGTTTTGGCTGTCTTTGGTAAAGAGACAATAACGGATGCGGACCGGATGTTATTGTATAAGACACTCTATTATTTAACAAAGCTGGATGCTTCGTTGGTTCCTGGTGTGGTAAAGGGTTCGGAGATGTTTTTCCGGGACACTGAATTGCTGAACGAGTTGGTTGAGCAATTATACAATTACTGGCGTAGTTTTGACCGCTTTATTATCTGTGATTCCGAGGGTGAGAGCTACGATAAACGTCCCTTTAGAACATTCAATACCACTGTTGAACGTCTCATGCATCTGGTTCTGCAGGCCTATCGCGATGTTCATGAAAACATTACTTCCCGACATCCACGGGTATATCGTCAGGTCCATGCCGGGGCTGAGGTTGCCACGATTGCCATACCCTTACAGCGAAAATTTTTTAATAAAAAATATGATGTCCTTAAGGATATCTCCATAATCCGGCAAATCCTGCTTTATCCGCCGCTGATTTTGAAACCACCAATGAATAAACGAAGGGGAGCGTTTTTGGAGGTTGATCAAAACCCGATAACAAACGTCAAACTTGATGATCGGGAATGGCTTTGTTTCCCTGCCAATGTTGGTACTCTGCTGATTCATGTGTATTTCCACGAAAGTTTTTTCGAATTAGGATTTGCCCTTGCAAATCTGTTTCAACTGGCCTCGGACGATGAGTTGGATCGTAAGCCTGATGGTATTTATCTTTATGGGGTTGAGCGACAGGCGTTGAAACAGTATGGGGATCTTCCCACAGTTTATTTTGAGGACAAAGAGGAAAATCTTTTTATCGGTGTGGTTCCACGTGACCTGGAGTTCGGGTATTTTGGTTATTTAAAGAAAATGATCCTGACGTTGCACAATCTGATTGTGATGAAGCGGGGTAATATGCCGTTTCATGGGGCTTTGGTTCAAATTCTTTTGAAAAATAATAAACAGGCCAATGTACTCCTGATTGGTGATTCAGGGGCTGGCAAATCAGAATCCCTGGAAGCATTTCGCAAACTCGGTGATGAAGAAATCAAAGATCTGACAATTATTGCCGATGACATGGGTTCAATCAGTGTGGGTGATAAGGGTAATATCGTAGCATACGGCACTGAAATTGGCGCCTTTCTTCGACTGGATGATCTGCACCCCGGATATGCTTTTGGACAGATAGATAGGGCGATAATTATGAGTGCCGGTCAGACCAATGCCCGAATCGTACTGCCGGTAACAACACAGGATAATATTACGAAGGGTGTTGCCGTTGATTATATTTTCTATGCCAATAATTATGAGAATATTGATGCACAGCATCCGATTATTGAGCGATTTGATTCAGCCGAGACAGCGTTTAATCTGTTTCGCGAAGGTAATGTGATGAGCAAGGGCACAACCACGACTACCGGTTTGGTGCAGAGCTATTTTGCCAATATATTCGGTCCGGTACAGCGTAAAGAACTGCATGATGAGATTGCCAGACGGTTTTTCCAACAATTCTTTGAGAATGGTATTTATGTTGGGCAGATTCGCACCCGTTTAGGCGTGAGTGGATTTGAAACCGACGGGCCAAGAGAGGCAGCGGAAGCATTACTGAAACTAATTATGTCCTGATATTCAAAAAGGATTTCCCGATGTGTCCGCGCCGCAGCGCTGACAGTTTTCACGGTGTACCGATGTGAGTTGACCACAATCTAAGCATGACCATCGCCGGGTTTCCTGTTCAACAAAAGCATTCATACCCTGAGATTTGATAAAATCCAGATTCTCCAGCATACTCATTCTGTATCTGCTGCGGTAGCGTTTGTCCAGTTGTTTCAGGCGCGTGCAGGGATATTTCGAGCACTCATAACAAAACCCGGAATCTGTCTGCTTTCGAACCTCGCATGTTTTTATTACACATCTAATGCAGCTTTTTGGTTTGTTCGTATCGTCCAGATTGCACCCGGCGCAGGGATTTTTCTGGCGCTGATACCCGATGCAGAGGGTGCAGTTCATCCCGCAGGGTGCGATCAGTGTTGCCATATTTATTTTATTAGCACACATTTGCGAACCTCCTGAAAAATGCCAGCAACAATCCGATAGAAATAAACGCCGGAACCGACATTCGTTGCATCCCATTGGACGGAATGATAACCGGCTACCTGAGTTTCTTGTATTAATGTTTGAACCTGTCGGCCATTAATATCAAAGATTGAGACGGTGACAAAGGATTCTTCCGGAAGACCGTATTTGATGGTTGTTTCGGGATTAAATGGGTTGGGATAATTAGCATAAAGTATAAATTTATCTGGTATTTGGTTATTCCTATTATCAATAGATTCTGTTTCCGATATCTCAAAAACGAATGGAGCATTTTGTGCAACTGTTGAATCTTGTTCATCATGAGCAGTAACTATCCACATTATTTCCTCGTTCATAGGAATGAATATGTCTCCCCAATAATAATCGATAATTAGAAATGTATCATTAACAACAGGGTGTTTTGATTCATTATTTTGGTACTTCAGTTTAAACTGATAAACAACAGAGTCGTTATCGATGTCGTTTGCTTGGGTCCAAGTGAAAAGGATTTTTGATGAATCGTGGTTGTCTTCCGTCCAATAACCATTTTCTGGAGTCAATAGGGAAAAGGATGAGGGTGGATCATTCACAGCTGCAATATTTATTATAATCGTATCAGAACCCAATGATTGTCCATCGGATACTGCGACAAGCATTGTGTCTTCGCCATAGTAATCTTTTTCAGGTTGAATGATTAATGTATCATTTTTGACTGAAGCGACAGAGTGGCTACTGTGGTTTAGATACCAGTTTAAATTTTCATCAGGCGTGTCGGTATCATCGACAAAGGGATACCAATCAGTAATTGCCATTTTATAGGGAATGTCTTCGGTCATATTGATATCCGGCAAACCGGACAATTCCGGTCCATGGATAGTTTGGACTTCTTCCTGAAACCATTGCATTATTCTGCTAAACATTGTATCCCGGTCCGCAGTTGTGGAAAGAATGCTGAATTCGGGAGTGATCATTAATGTACGGTAGCTACCCGCAGCGTTTTTTACACCGACGACTTTGCCGGTTCCGGTTTGAGTGAGAATAATGGAATTTTTCAGGTTGTCATTGAAAAGCAATTCCGTCGTCATATAAGCGCTGGCCGACAGGGATAAACCATGAGTAACCGGATCGCCGGTAACTCCCTCGAAGTTTGTGGTTTGATGGTCGAAATAACTGTTGCCACGAGCGCCAAAATAGTTGTTGGCAAAAGGTGTGTCCATGTTATAGCCAAGTCCGTATTCACCAAACGCCAGAATACTTTTCCGGGCAGTATCGCTGCCAGCCGCCAGAAAAGTTTTGATTTTAGTACTGTCAATGTACCAGGCGTAACTGCTGGAAGGAAACAGGAGGAGAGATTCATAATCCGCGATTTTTGCCGCTGTCGGGAATTGATAATTCCATTCACTGTAATAATCGGCCTCGATGTTCAGGCTTTTCAACGCTGCTTTCAGATCTTCGTCGGAAGTGATTACGAGATTTTTATGAAACGGCATAACTGTTACCGTATCAGAAGCTGCCGTCAGAACATCACAACTGGCGAGGATCCGGATCTGCCCGTGCTCAGGGAATGTAATGTTGTTCCATTGGGCAATTCCGCCTGTTAATGTCTTGGTCAATCCTTCAGTGGATTGCAACGGCTGGGTGGTTGGTGTGACACCATTGAGTTCCACGGCTGAAAGGGTAACATTGATTCCCGTCACTCCGGTTGCTATAGATCCGTTGGCGTCGACTACTTTGACCTGCATCCAGAATCCCTGAATCAGATTTTCGTTGTAGAAGTCATCGCCCAGGTTGGCAAATTCAAAATGATCGGGTACAACCTGAAAGAGAATGGTGTCGGACAACACACTGATACTGTTATAATCAAATCGGGAACCGGTAGTATCGATAATAACATCGTATAGACCGTTAATTTTCATCTGAACAGTTTTACCATCGACATTTTGTAGTGGCTGCTTCAATGTGGCACTAACTGTAAAGTTGAGAGAACCGCTTTCCAGGATTTCTTTTGTAACCGAGCTCAATGTGCCAAACAAAATTTTAGCTGCGAAAATATTGCCATTGAGAGTGCTGCCATCGGACACATTAATCGTCACATCGCCAAATATGTCATTGAAACAGATTTCATTGGACATACCGGGACCGCGCTGGATAAGGAGTTGTTTGATTTTGGTGGCATTACCATCACTACCGATATCATTGATAGTGAACTGCAGCATGTCAATGCTTCCGCTGGTACTGGTACTCAATGTGTCCAGTGTGGGAGTTTCAGCAGTCGATATTAGTGTTGATGTAGCATCAGTGCTTTTAACACGTCGGAGATTGAAATCACCGGTTCGGGCGACTTTTATGTCTGTGTTATTGCTGATAAATACGATATTAACGGTATTATCTGTCGGTGAAAGTGCAATTTTACTTTCCACATGAGCGGCATCTTCGGTTGCGGAACTGTAATCAGTATTTATTGTGGTGATATATTCGGGTGTCAACCAGGCACCTTTTATATTGTTCGTATAAAACAGACCACCACTTTCTACAGCGGTATAATAGGCAATATGGGCCTTGCTGTTTTCATCGGCAACCACATTCGGGAAGATTCCAGCTGTGGTTGTCAATTCCGGTATACTCCAACTACCTGCTGAATTATTTAGATAATATATTCCCTCAATACTGGCAAATACGACATGAAGAACATTATTTCCATCACAGGTAATAGAAGGATGGTACGCTGAAATGTTGACCTGATCAATAGTTACCGGATTGCTCCAGGTTCCGCTGCTGTCAAAGGTGTACCAGGTTCCATCGGCATGGCTGCCGACAAAATGCAGTATGTCGTTCTGATCGATGGCGCTTGCAAAGAATTGACTTGTACCGCCCTCAATGACGACGTCATTTAAATCGAGATTTTGGTAAAATACATTACTGCCCCAGGTATCTTCCTGGGCAAATACATGGGTCCTAAATTTGCTGTCAACTTCGATTGAGGATTCGTGATAATGACCGGAACCCATCTGGATTGTACTACTCCAGTAATTACCGGTGATTTCCCGGTTTGTCAGGTATTTAATCTGGTAAGAATAGCCATAAAAACGGGCGACAATATAAGCATATCCCTGCTGGTCAGCCGTGATGGAGGGATTGTAAGCCTGATTGCCGGAGGAACCGGCGACCTTTTTTTGAAAGTTCCAGAATCCGGACAAATTGTTGGCATATTGTAGTGATTCACCGTATGGATTATCACTGGTCCAGGCAATATGTAGATTACCCCGCGGGTCGCTGCAGATTACCGGGCGTGTCGAGGCCGGCGCACTACCGACGGTAATATGGGTCCAGTTTGCCCCATTAAGAGCCAGAGAAATCAACAGAAGAAACAACAGGATTTTAAAAATCTGTTTCCATGCGTGCATATCCGATCCTCCTTTGATATAAAGGTCTGTGGAAATAATATAACCAATTATGTGAATAACTTAAAGTAGATTGAACCGTTATCGTGATCCAGTGCAAGTTGGAATTATTTTAATGATTGATGAATCGCGGCCGCACCGAATAGCATTCTTGTGAAATAAACATTTTGAAATCCGGAAGCCTTTAAAATTGACGCCAGTTCTTCAGTGGAATAAAAACGTGGAATCGTGCGTGACAGGTACGCATAGCCCGCATTTGACCCGGAGATCAGACTGCCAATTGGTTTTACAAAGATTTTGATAAACAGATGGAAGAGTTTGCGAATTATAAAGAATTGAGGTTGACTGGTTTCCAGATTAACGAATAGCCCGCCAGGTTTCAGAATCCGGTGAAATTCACGGAAACTGCTTTCCAATGTTTCCCGGCTGGTGTTGAGGTTGCGGGTGGCAAAAGAGATGGTTACCAGATCAAATGTATTATCAGGAAAGGGGAGTTGTTTGACATCAGAGAGGGTGAAATGGATACGCTTGCCGTTTGGTTTTTGGGTTGCCTCAGTTAGCATAGGCAGAGAGAAGTCTGTCGCATAGACTTTTGTATTGGTGTTGGCATGGTTTGTTAAATAGTTGGCGGTTTCGCCGGTGCCGGTGCATACATCCAGCCAGTGGGTACCACCTTGATGGACAGCGATTTTTACGGCTTTTTTACGCCAGAGAATGTCAAAACCGAAAGTCAATACATGATTGACCAGCTCGTAGGTTTTAGGTACTTCGGCGAATATTTTCTGGATGCCTTTGTTCATTCTTACACTTTAATAATTTGGTGTTAAAGCAATTGTGTCCAACTGATGATGTTTGCTAAATATTTTCCTGGTGAATATGATTTTGGTCATTAATAAAAATTAAGTAGAATCGGGCTTTTTTAAAAGAGGATATAGATGGTTTTACCAATAAACTAAAAAGAAAATCCTATCCCTAATAAAATATCAAATCCGCTTGAATTTATTTCTTCA
>Ga0180007_10005839_pt1 | contig 12243 bp, 9 predicted proteins | sample MM_PC_MetaG_FD_121122 | JGI IMG/M metagenome (GOLD analysis project Ga0180007, IMG submission 121122) | Groundwater microbial communities from the Aspo Hard Rock Laboratory (HRL) deep subsurface site, Sweden - MM_PC_MetaG | ecosystem: Environmental > Aquatic > Deep subsurface > Groundwater...
AAATTCACAGATTGCAGAGAACCATTTAAACATCTTAATGGAAAGAGACCGTTGGAAATGACTAAAAAAGATAATCTAAATCTCCCAAATTTTATCTAAAATATCAACCATTTTTGATACGGCGCCCTCCTTGCTTCCATCGCAAAACTGAGTAGAGAAATGGGTGTGTCCCAAAAAACCAGCATATCTGCCCAAGCAATAGCTCCAGAAAGAACTTGTACAGAAGTTACACCAAGCACTGTATAACTACCGCAGTCCCTCAACAAATCCACAACACTCGCGGCATAATACGCATCTCTTTCAAGCGACACAACAACAATATTAGCCATTTTCCTCCCTCCTTTTTCTCTGATGGACAACTGCCGGAATTGCAAACTACCCTATATTCTACAATAATTTCGCTGTTTTAGCAACTACAAGTCTTCCCCAAAGTATTTGGCAACATTCGGCAATATCTGGTAACATATTTCTATGGTTATTCCCCCTAAATATAAATTAACCAATCAAATACAGAAAGTGTTGATTAAAATAGAATCCCTAAAGCTGTTTCTTAACGAAAGCGATATTCCTCCACAAGCAAAAAACCGCGCGACAAAATTAGGTTTGCTAAAAAGCTCTCTTTACTCGGCAAAGATCGAGGGAAATCTTTTAGATATTGAGACCGCTCAGTATTCACGGTCTAAAAAGAAAGAAGATGTTTTTAACATATTAGAAGCTATCAAATATATTGAAAAGAACATTAAGAGAAACACGCCTGTAACAAAAAAGGCTATCCTTGACCTCCATAAAATTGTAATGGGGAGGGAATACACAGATGTTGGAAAACTAAGAACCCAAATGGAAGCCATTTATAACCAATTTGGACAAGTGGTTTATATCGCCCCACACCCCGAAGAAATGGAAAATTTAGTCAAGAAGCTAACAGAGTACGCAAATAAAAATGACGAACACCCTTTATTAAAGGCGTTAATAGCCCATTTGATCTTTGAAAAAATACATCCTTTTGCCGATGGAAGCGGCAGGGTCGGCAGACTTTTAATACACACTATTTTGAAAAGCAGGGGCTATAACTTTGGCTTTCTGGTTCCATTTGAGGAACAACTAAATATAAAAAGAGAAGAATACTATCACGCTTTGGATATCGGTCTAAAAAATCCGGAAAGGTATTTACTCTTTATGCTTAATAACTTTTACATCCAACTTAAAAAAACTAAAGAAGATATTTTTGAGGAGGCTAAAAAGGAAAAAAATGTTCTAACCTTAACTTTTAGACAAGAGGAAATTTACAAAATCTTGAAAGAACACAAATTTGCAGATTTCAATTTCATAAAAAGAAGGTTTTTAAAAGTGCCTGATAGAACTTTGAGATACGATATTAAAAAACTTTGCGACAAAAATATGATTATAAAAACAGGTTCAACTAGAGGGGTTATATACAAAATTCTAGATTGATTGTTTGATGGATTTTATGGCAAAGATAACCTCGTCCGCCTGAAGTTTGGTTAAGGTTAATCCCGAAGGCAAATAAAAACCCTTTTCTGAAAGCTCTTTTGATACAGGATACAAAGTTTTATCCCCCTTAAAAAACTTTTCTAAAGCTGGTTGCTCATTAATAGGATAAAAAAACGGGCGGGTGTCCACCTGATATTCCTCTTTGAGCCTTCGCATTAACTCCAAAGCGGAAATTCCAAAACTATCCTCCACAACAATAGCGTACATCCAAAAGCTATGTACATTGTTGTAAGTGGATTTAATAGGCAAAGTCAAACCCGATACATCTTTAAGACCTTCATCATACCATTGGGACATTTCCTGCTTTTGCTTTAACGATTCCCTTGCTTCTTCCAAACTAGCCAAAGCTAAAGCGCTTTGAATGTTTGTCATTCTAAAGTTAAACCCAACCTCCTCATGCCAAAACCTCTTGCCTTTAGAATGAGCCAAATTTTTAAGAGTTTTTGCGCGTTCGTACAGATTTTCATCATTAGTTGTTAATACCCCGCCTTCCCCACAAGTTACTAACTTATTAGCATACAAACTGAAGGACCCGATATCTCCCATTGAACCCGCCCTTTTTCCTTTGTATTCCGCGCCTATAGCCTCCGCCGCATCTTCTAAAACAAATAGATTATATTTTTTAGCAATGGACAATATAGGTTCCATATCGCAACATTGCCCATAAAGATGAACAGGCATAATAGCTTTGGTCTTTGAGGTTATTTTTTCTTCTATTTTTGAAACATCAATACAAAACGAATCCCTTTCCACATCCACAACAACAGGAGTCGCACCCAAATAAACACAAGCCAAAGCGCAGGAAATTATTGTTAAGCTGGGAATAATTACCTCATCCCCCGCATTCACTCCCAAAGATGCAAGGGCCAGTTGGAGCGAAACCGTGCCGTTGGAACAAGTGGTAGCGTAATTTGTGTTGGTGTATTTGGCAAAAGATTTTTCAAATTCATCCACATATTTTCCCGCGGAAGAAATCCAGCCAGAGGACACTGCATCGGTTACATATTTAATAGCGTTTTTTGGAATTTTAGGCGCGTTGACTGGGATCATAGAAAACAATCTCAAAACACAAAACTCAAATCCAAATTTTAAATCTCAAATCTAATAAGCGTTTTCTAGTCATTAGTCTTTAGATTTCAGTTTTGACATTTGAGAGGTGACTTCGCGAAGCGAACTTACTTTGTAACTTTTGAACTTTGAGATTTGAGTTTTGAGATTTATCTATATAATTCTTCGCACTCTCCGCTCCTGGGTAGGGACCTTGTTTCACCGTTACCACCTTGCAATCCTCGCTAACCCTATATCCATGCCCCCCGCTTACAAAAAGCGCGGTGTCTCCCCTATTAAGAATCACCGTTGCAAGAACAGTTTCGCCATTACCATAAAAATCCACTTCAAACACCCCTGCAACCACAAACACCACTTCTTGGACATCTCTAACTATATTGTCCTCCGGCAATAAAGTGTGTGTGTGCGGTTTAGAACCGTATCCTTTAGGTTGTTTAAGAAATCCCAGCTGAAAAGGAAAAGAATCGGGGGTAAAAAAATTAACGCCATCTTTACTAAATTTTGCCCGAACAACTATGCCCAACAGAGTGTTATTGTTATCAGTAATATGTTCCACAAAACTTTCGGTTTCTTTTTTCGGCATACTTAATTTATAATTTAAATGCCATATGAAAGTCAACTGCTTGATTCTAGAAATTAATCCGTACGATTAAACAGATACCAATAATCAAAATTGTTTATTCTAAATACCTTTTCTAGAACAAATTCCTCTTTCGGAAGGTATTGCCAACCTTCTTGAACAGGCAAAAGGATATAATCCATATCTTTTAAATACTCTTCAGACAAACCCGTCAATTTTAACTTTACAGAATATCCTCTAAAATACACGCGCATAGGCCCGCTATCATAACAACCAACTGTGATTTCCTCCGCGTTTGGTTTTTGATTTAGATACTCTCCAACAATATAATATCCCGTAGCGTCTTGATTAAGACTTATTACTTTTGACGCGTTTTTTATGCCACCTAAAAGAGGATTAAAATAAGCAAAAAAATTAGGAGAGACAGAAATAGGCTGCCATAAGTGGTATAAAATTAAAATGCCAATTGGGGTCAGACCCCCCGCCTTCGCCAGCTGGCGAATGGCGGAGGGGCTGACCCCTAAAAAGGAACGAATTCCATAAGACGCAAAAATTGCTAAAAATGGATACATCGGCAAAATGTAACGAAAGATTTTTTTATCCGAGATGGAAATCATAAGGTAATAGCCGAAAATGAAAATTAGAGAATAAAACAATAAAATTCCAATTCGGGATAGACCCTTCTCCTTCGGCAAGCTCAGGATCGGGACTATCCCGCTCAAAATTCTTCTGCAACCCGCTATTAAACCAACTACAACCAAAATTAATAAGGCGGGAGTCGTTCTAAATGCCAACTGTATTAAGTACGCCACATACTTATACTTAAAGGACATAACATCCCAACCCAAAAATACTATCCTTGAGCTTTCTTCGTTCAACGCTGTATCCAAAAACCCATCCGAGATTATCTTTTGGACAGTAGAAACAGGACCAACCCACATTGCGGGGAAGAGAACATAGAAAACAGCTACTGAAATCAAAAAAATCATAAATGAAGAAATAACCGTCTTCTGTAGCTGCGCATTCCTAATGCGCCCTTCCTTTCTAAGCAGGGACGACTCGGCGAAATAGGATATCGCAACTACAACAAAAAATGGAAACAAAACAATAGAGCTTATTTTTGTTAAAAGGGCTAAACCCGTAAATACCCCGACTAAAACTAGGTACTTTTTTGACAAGGACTTTTCCACCTGCAAAGCCCAAAAACTTATAACCGCCGCAAACATAAAAAATGCGGCTAAAGCGTCTACATGAATTGAACGAATATTCCCAATAACAAACGGTTCGGTAATAATAAAAAAAATAGTCCAAAACGCAAAAGTTGAGTTTATGTATTTTCTGATAACAATATAACAATACAACAATATAACCATTATCACTAAAGCAATGAAAAACTTCGCTATGAAAGAATATATAGAATACAAATCCACCTGATACAGAAATAAATCACGAACATATCCAAAATGAATTTTTTGAAAAGCGTAAAATATCTTGTAAGAAATACCGGTAATCCACATTAACGGAACTCCGGGGTGATATTTTGTATAAGTCTGCGCAAAATTGAAATGCCTAAAAGCTTCATAAAACTGAATTCCCCGCTGAACCCAAACCGGATCCGTAGGCTGAACATAAGAATAACCCAATTGAGGTAGGGTAACCAAAACATAAACGACTAACAAAGTAGCCTCCCTTATATGATTTTTAAAAAATTCAAGATTATGATTACCTCTACTCACTTGTATATATTCTTATACAAAAACAAATAATCTAAATTACGATAAGTAAATGTTTTCTCCAATACATAAGACGGCGTTATTTTGCTTTTAAATTCGTCCATTTTTCCAAAAGGAACAAGCAAAAAATCGGCATCATCTGGATATGTTCTTATATCCTCAACCCTAGCGTTTACAAATGGTCCCAAACTTTTGGGCGGATAGGTGACCACAATTTTATCCTCCCCCACCCCAAGAGCGTTTAAATAGTCTCCCGCCATACTAAAGCCCGTGGTTTCTAAATCTATTTTAACAAAATGGCGAGCCACTTTTGCGCCGCCCAAAAGAGGATTAAAATAAAATAAATAATTAGGAACAAAGCTTAAATTGTAAATAATTTGAATCGCAAATACCCCTAAAACCGCAAAGGTCACCCATTTTCTCTTGATATTTTGGAATAAAACAGTCAATCCAATAAAATTAAAAAATGTCGCAGGTACAAAAAATAAAAGCGCGTATTTAAAAATCTTTTTTTCCGCAAAGGATATGGGGATATAATAACAAACTAAAAACAGCAATGACACAAACCCTAATGTCTTTAACCTTTTATCTAGCTTTTTAGAAAATAAGGCGAGAACCCCAAGTATGAAAAAAATCAAAAAAAGCGGGCTTGAACGGAACGCAAAAACCAAAGGATACGATAAAAATTTTTGCGCAAAAATGTTTTTTGCTAAATCTTCTGAAATTATTGGGCTTGCGTAATCGTACAACGGCGCGTCAATCGCCCCTAAAGTTACTATGTCCTTTAGAGTACGCAAAGGATTAACCCACATTGCGGGGAAAAGAAGAAAAAATGTAAGTGCGGAGGTAAGTAAAATTACACACAATATCTTAAGGGTCTGACCCGCCCTGGGCGGGTCAGACCCTAATATTTCAGATTTGACCCCTATAAGACCTAAAACAAAAAACGGAAACAAAAAAACAGCAGTAACTTTTGTAAGAAGGGCAAATCCTAAAAACACACCGCACAAAATCAAGTCCAATCTTTTCCTCTCCACAAGATAAGAATAAAAAAAACAAAGACAGGCAAAAACAAAAGCGAATAAAAGCGCGTCTGGTCCAATAGAACGGACAAGAGCCATAACAAAAGGTTCCGAAAAAAGAAAAATAGGCAGTACAAAAAATGTCCAATTAAGCGGAAAAACTTTGCGGAGCTTGTTAAAAGACAGTAAAATAACTAAAAGAAACACCGTCCCTAAAACAAATCTCGCAAGAAAGGCGAATTGGGGAAATGTATTCACACTAAAAATGTCTCCTTTAAAATTTTTTACACAAACACCTACTATCCACATTAAAGTTACACCTGGATGGTATTTCTGATAGGTGTTGGCAAAATCTCCTTTTAAAAAAGCTTCCAGAAACCTAGCGGAGCGTTCAATCCAGTCGGGTTCATTAATTGCTATAAAAGAAGTTGAAAGAAAGGGCAAAAGAAAGGCATAAAATACAAAAACTAGAGTGATAAACCCCAAAATGTCCTTTTTGCAAACTTTTTGTAGACTAAACATTGTTTATATTATAAAATATTTTCTATGAACAATAAACGGGCTTTAATTACAGGAATTACTGGGCAAGATGGTTCCTATTTGGCGGAATTTTTGCTTGAAAAAGGTTACGAGGTGTTTGGATTTTATCGCAGAACCAGCACTCCCAACATAAGCCGCATAAAACATTTGTTGGATAAGATTTATCTCATTCCTGGCGACCTCACCGACCAAACATCCATAACTTACGCCATAAAAGAATCCCGCCCTTCCGAGATATATAATTTAGGGGCTCAAAGTTTTGTGGAAAGCGCTTTTGAAACTGCCGTATCCACCGCAGAAGTGGACGCTTTAGGACCGGTTAGAATACTGGAGAGCATAAAACTAATAAACCCCGCAATTAAATTTTATCAAGCGTCCACCAGCGAAATGTATGGGAAAGTGCAGGAAATTCCGCAAACGGAAAAAACTCCTTTTTATCCGAGAAGCCCTTATGGCGCGGCTAAACTTTACGCCCACTGGGCAACCATAAATTACAGAGAGGCTTACGGAATGCACGCTTCTTGCGGAATTTTGTTTAACCACGAATCGCCAAGGAGAGGCGAAGAGTTTGTAACCAAAAAAGTTGCTAGGTATACTGCCGCCATAAAATATAGTTTGGTGGACCATATTCCGCTAGGAAACATTGACGCCAAAAGAGATTGGGGATACGCCAAAGATTTTGTGGAGGCAATGTGGTTAATGTTACAACAAGACAAACCGGATGATTTTGTAATAGCAACAGGAAAAACCCATACCGTTAGAGAATTTCTTGAAGAAGCTTTTAAAGTTGCGGGTATTACCGATAGTTACGAAAAATATGTAAAAATTATGCCCGAATTTTTAAGACCTGCGGAAGTGGATATTCTGTTAGGAGACCCTTCTAAAGCTAAAGAAAAACTTGGCTGGAAACCTAAAACAAAGTTTAAGGAATTGGTAAAAATAATGACGGAAGCAGAACTTGAAAATCTAAAAGATGTTAAAGAATTTAATTCTCGCAAACCGCGAATTCACAAAATAGGAATTTCCCCCGACAGACCAATAGAACCCTTAAATCAAACACATCCGCATCCTAAATAGATTCCAGCTTTCGCTGGAATGACAGTTAGTTGTCATTTGTCATTCCGTGCTTGACACGGAATCCATCATTCCTTTCCTAGATTCCAGCTTTCGCTGGAATGACAAAGTGTTTCCGTCATTCTTATCAAGATTACTTCCCTCGTGTGGACTTAATAAGGTCCGCAAGCATACCAATTGCTAAAATTTGAAGACCAGAGAGAAAAACAAAAATAACAGAAGGGGTGATATTCAGAAAAGGCTCGTTAAATAAATCATAAACAAACTTTAGAAATCCCATTCCCATCAAGAAAATTGCGGTAGGGGCAAAGATTCTCAACGGATTAAAATACATTATCGTTCTTAAAATTAAACTTAAAAAATCAAGCGCGTCTTTGGCTTTAACTTTAGATTTTCCTACCCTCTTTTTATATTCAATTGGAAGGTAGCTCACGGAAAGACCGTTTGATAAATAGGAAAGCGTTATTGTGGTGGTAAAAGAGAATTTGTCGGAAATAATATTAAAAAACGGCAACACATCTTTTTTTCTAAAAGCCCTAAGACCCGAATTTATATCCAGAATCTTTTGACCCGCAACAACATTGGCTATTTTGTCCAAAAAAAGTTTCGGAACAGCTCTAATTAAAGAAGTGTTTTTATACCTTCCTCTTCTTGCCGCCACACTCATAGAAAACCCCCGCTCTACCTCACTAACTAGTTGCGGAATTTTTTCAATTGGGTAGGTGCCGTCCGCGTCTGTTATAGCGATAATTTCACCCTTTGCGTACCCAATACCCTCTTTAAGCGAAGCGCCATACCCTTTGTTAAATCCTCTATTTAAAATAATTAAATGAGAAAGGTTTAAACTTTCCAAAACACTTGCGGTTTTGTCGGTAGAACCATCATTAACCACAACAATCTCATAATCCTTGAAGGATTCTTCACACACATCATAAACCTTGTGGACGGTATTTTTTATAGAACTATCTTCATTGTAAACTGGAATAATAATACTAATCATAACTTATAAAACCCTCTCGTTTAGTTTCCTAGATTTGAGATTTGCCTTCGCAAAGCGAACTTACTTTGTAACTTTTGACATTTGAGTTTTGAGATTTGACATATACAAAATGATTGTATCATTTTGTATACACCCACACTATAGTTACTTTTTTTGCCACTTTAACTTCATAAATTAGCCTGTAATTACGCTCTTTTGTATACGCCTCCGTTTTATCGCCATCCCCATACCATTTAGCAAACAGGTTCAAAATAATATAGTCAGGTTCCCCTTGCCACAATTTGATATTTTTCACTCCTTCAGTAAAACTTGGAACTGTATGACCTGGAGCAAAATCTACAAATACAGTTTCACCTGGTTTTACCACGGAATTTACTTTTTCTACCGCTTCAAGAGACCCTTCTCCCCACCAACCCATTTCAAATGTTTTATTCTTAACAATACTTTCTAACGAACCAAAAATCCCGTTGTAATAATTTGTGTAGTAGGGATAAAAGCGGAAGGGAATGTAAAAACTAACAACTACTACCCCAATAAGTATAAAATGCCATAACCAATCTCTAGGGGTCGGTACCCGCCCTAGGCGGGTCCGCACCCCATTGAATCTGAAACCCCTTATAACTTTACTTACCCCTACTGCAGACAGAATACAAAAAGCGGGAATAAAAAACTGCACATAGCGAATACCATCTTGTTTTAGAGGAACAAAGGATGCTAAAAAGGAAGTTAGAAAATAAAGAAAAATAAAAATTAACAAAGGAGAAACCTTTGAAAAAGTTTTCTCCTTGAATAAATACTCTTTAATCAAGAAATATCCAAAAGCGCCAAAAAAGAAAAGTTGGTGAATTGGCGCGGTTGCCATAAAATATATAAAGTAATAATAAAAAGGGCTAAAATTCGTTCTTCCTAAAAAATACTCTTTAGTATGGACTTCCATTCCCCTATCTATACTTTCAAAAAAGTTTCGGATAGGATGGGGCCAAAGCCAAGGCCAAATTAGATACAAAAAAAGCAAGGATACAGCGGGCAAGAAAGCTTTCCAAATATGCTTTTTAGTAAATAATTCTTTACCATAAAAAAGCAAAAGCCCCGCCTCAAATAAGAAACATAAAAACACCCCATTAAACCTGCTGGATATTGCCGCCCCCAAAAGCAATGCCGTTAAAACCCACTCCTTGCAACCAAAAATATGGTTCCACCCTACTAGGGGGGGACCCTTTTTATTTTTTATCGCGTAGATAAATGACCAAACAAAGAGCAGGGAAAACAAAAGGAGAGGCATTTCCAAACAAGCTATTCTAGTATAAGCCAAAAAATGCGGGTTGGTCGCCATAAAAAGCGCCGATAAAAACCCCACTCTTTGCCCAAAAAATTGCGAGGTCATTAAAAAAAGCGCGGAAACTGCCAGCCCCCCCATTAAAACACTGAAAAATCGCGAGAATGTTAAAGCAGTGGACGGGGAGTATAATGGGTCTAAATTAACTAAAAAAGGAACCGTTTTGGTAATTTTTCTGGAAATGCCGTAAATGTATTTCCCTAAAGGGGGATGCTCGTCGTTTAAAGACCAATTTCTTTGCGAAAAATCCAAATTCTTAAAATATCCAATGTAAGTCTCGCCGTTAGTGGCTACAGCCAACTCATCCCACAGCATACCGGTTCTGCCCAAACCCACAGAGTCCACTAAAACAAAAAGGACGAAGATTATTCCTGCAAATAACAGATTTTTAGACATTTTAGTCACTTGTCATTCCAACCTTCGTTGTAATGACGATTGGGTTGTCATTCCAGCCCCCGAGCTGGAATCCAGACATCCCTTTCATAGATTCCAGCTTCCGCTGGAATGACAGAAAAATTACAACTCAAATACAATTATTTCACCAAAATCCTTAAAAGACTTTGAATGCTCTTTAAAAAACCCTTCCGGATCTTCCCCTCTCTGAACTCTTTTTATAGTATCTTCATCTCCCTTATGATAAATCACATATCTAATACCCAAATCATACGCTTTTTTAATCCCGCCTGCGCTATCCAATTCATAAGAAAACTCTATCCCATTAAATTTAAGGTACGGATTAACATAAAACAGCGGGTTGGCAAATCCTTTTTTATGATATTTTTGGTAAAATGCCGCTATATCATAACCCCATGGATATTCCACCACAAAAGAAGGTCCAGTATATTTATATTCTCTACCCTTATCCGTTACATAATCTACTTTCACGCTATCCTCTTTCGTCCCAATATAAGCATAAGCGGGAGGGGGGACTGTATCGTCCAAATACTTTAAAGGCATATAAAACTCTGCAAGAGTGATTAAAATAAAAATAAGAATTATCCCCCCAGATTTTAGTTTTGAGATTTGGCTTTGAGTTTTGAGTTTTGACATTTGAGATAAGAATATAGCGTTCACACATAAAACACACAAAAATATAATAACCCCCATTCTTGATAGCGTTCTTAACATAGGGAAAAAAGTATATATGAGATAAGCGGGGGTGTATATCTTAAAACCGGATATCGTAAAGTACGGCGGCATCGCGAACATATATAACAAAAGCCCCCCGGTAGCAAAAATTAGAATTTTATGCAAAAAACATCTTTCTTCTACTCCAGATTTTAAGATTTGAGATTTGGCTTTGAGTTTTGAGCTTTGACATTTGAGATAAAGTAACATTCGCTTAATAGCAAAAAAGATTGCAACAGTGAACAGACATATATTAGCTATTCCTAGATAATCCCCCCCATGCTCGGAAAAGACATAGTTTTTCGCCATAAAATATCCCCAATTATCTTTTATAAACAAGACCATTTTCTTCCCCACCTCCCCTGTAATAGGATTCTCGGAGGGCGGAATAATAAAATGATAAGGCATAATTGAATAAAGCATAAAATCCGCAAGACCTCTTTTAACTACCATAGTGTTTTGATAAACCCAACCTCTCGTCATATCTTGCTCCTGAAAATAGTTAGCTTTTATATAAGAAAATAAAAATGGCGCGGCTATAAGAGTAAATAAAAGTAAATAAACTACATAAAAAGATAAATACTTTTTCCATAAATTGCGAATTCCTGTCATTCCAAACTTGATTTGGAATCCAGATTTCAGTAATAATTCAACAACAGCAAGACTAATCCACAAACAAAAGGTAAACACAACTAGATATACTCCCCAGTAGATTGAGGACAACATTGTTAAAGCAAGAGAAAAAGACGCTAAAAAAATATATTTGAAGGTTTTCTTTTCAAAAGCTATTAAAAATGTCCAAATTACAAGCGGTATAACCCAAGTAATTGCAAGTTCTGTGTGCCTCTGCGAAGAAAAAATGTGGTAAGGAGAAAAAGAAAAAATTAATCCAAAAGCAAAGGAAATATATTTATTTTTTGTTAGATGGTAAAAAAGAAGATATGCAAAAAAAGCCGCTAAAGGAAATGTGGGTAAAACCAACATATTATAAGCAAAATTAGTGGGCAGATTTTTTATCAACTCACTAGCTATTCCCCATCCTAAAGGATGGGTAGAATTCCAATAAATATGCTCAAAACCACCTATTCCATAAAGCGCGTTATGATAAATGTCATTAAACCCTAAACTTTGATAATTTTTGCTCCACCAACCCCAAATAAACCACCAAAAATTGTCCCCAATTATGCCGTAAACATAAGTGTTTAGATGAGTAAGGACGGGAAAGAAGTAAATAGAAAATATTAAACAGT
>Ga0180007_10005841_pt1 | contig 12242 bp, 11 predicted proteins | sample MM_PC_MetaG_FD_121122 | JGI IMG/M metagenome (GOLD analysis project Ga0180007, IMG submission 121122) | Groundwater microbial communities from the Aspo Hard Rock Laboratory (HRL) deep subsurface site, Sweden - MM_PC_MetaG | ecosystem: Environmental > Aquatic > Deep subsurface > Groundwater...
CGACATTCGCACTACTTATTGATGGCCGCAAAACAAAAAAACCAAAACCTGCCTTGCCAGTGGATATATGGTATAAAAGGGGATCGGGCTGGCGTAGTCAATTAAGAGTTATCATCATTTTGTTTCAAGTATGCGATGTAAAATTAGACAAATATATGAAATCCGCAATGAGTTAAGGGGGAGTATCTCATGAAAATGCATGAAGTAAGGGAAAAGGCAAAAGCGCTGGGTCTCAAAATCGGTCGTATGAAGAAGGTCGATTTGATCCGTGCGATCCAATCTGAGGAAGGGAATATACCCTGTTTTCAAACCGAAGTCAGTGACTGTGATGAGACAGATTGCTGTTGGCGAAACGATTGCCACGGATGGGTTGACTAAATAATATACACGGAGGAGTTGTAAATTAGCATTTCTGGTCTTCAACTTTGCCAATAGTTTTAATAAGATGAGCAAGAAACCGTGAAAAGATTTCAATATAAAATATCAGGTCAGAGAAAAGAGAGAACCATCTGGGTGTGTGCTGCTTGTAAAAAGACACATACAGAAAAAATATTTTGGGGAAAATGGAAACTGCTCGACATGGCTGATAATGCACATCCATGCGGCGTTTGTGAGGATGATAAGAAAACTGAGACTAAATCGAACAAACACCAACAGATGGGCAGGGACGCTTCCCTCGATTAACACTATCTTTGAACTGTTTCAGACTTCAAAAAAACCTACTATTGCCATCCTGACATATTGCACGCAGGCGTCAATCCTCTGGTTCCATATAGCTGCTATTTTTCCAGCAAAACAAAAAGTCAGAATATCTACTATTGCCAGAGGATATAGAAATATGAGAGCAAGCAGCCCCCTATTTGTTTTAACAGTGTATATTCTCAATCCACCTGATTGCTTCAAGGTCAGAAACCTTCCCAAGATACTGCTGAGTTGTTGAAAGATCTGAATGACGGAGAATAACTTTGCTGATTATCTCGATTGGAACGCCGGCCCTTGAGGCGTATGTTGCAGCATGTCTTCTCAAATCATGTGGTCTAAGTTTAATGCCCAGCATCTCGCCAACTTTTACGACCATCTTTCGTGCTCCTGCATAAGTGATAGGAAATATTCTCTGATCAAGCTCAATGTTAAGATTTCGCACATAATCGACAAGTCGGTTACACAATTTTTGAGGAATAAAAACCACCTCTTGCTCACGACCACTTTTAGGTTCATGCAATAGTAACTTCCGGTCTTCAATATCAACTGGCCTGAGCCCCAAAACTTCGCCAACTCTCATGCCCCCCCTGGCCATAAGCTCAAGCATTAACCTATTACGGACATGAATGGTTCTGAAAATAGCTTCATCAATTATATCCTTATCAAAAATGGTCCATTGATGTGCTTTGGGTTTTCGGAAAAGATTCCTGGCCGCAGAAGATTGGCACGGATTCCTCATGTCAGGATGAATTGTATTGATGATCAGGTTGAAAAAAGCAGATAACGTGTAGCGGCCACGCTTTGTATTTTGCTTTCTTCCATTGGAGAGTTTTGTAAGGAAAAAGATAATTTCCTCCGTTTTTATTGATTCCAGTTCCCGCCCGTTAAATGCATTATTGAACTTGCCAAGAATAAATTCATAGTTTTTGAGGGTATTGTTCTTTGAATTTGCCTTCTGATACTGTAAACAAAAATCGATTGCCTCGGAAATCTTCATGTGCCCTCCTTTCAAAGATTGAAAAATATTTCGTCTATGAAAGTATTCGGCTAAAACTCATGATTGATGAGGCCAAAGGACAATAGCGAGGTCAGCAGAAGCAAGGAACTCCATGAAAGATGGATTGGATTTTTACTCAGACATAGCGGAAGATGGCTATCACATTTTCAGCCTCAACAGTGCTAAAATACCTGGATTCTATCCTAATCAGTTTCCAGATTATCCTGGCGCCAAGCTCAAGCAATTAAAGGTCGGCGACAATATTACAATCAGGGCTTTTTTCTCAATAGGTACGGGGGACCCCATTCGAGTCGATGGCGGCTATATTGATCTGGAGGTTGAACATGTTGAATCCGACCATGTTTTTGGGGTGATACAGACCCAACTCCCGGAAAAGTTTGCCTTGAGCACTGGGGACTCGATAGAAATTAGAGAAGACGAGATTTTGTACAAAAACGAAACGAAGATGCGCTAATGACTGCTGTGTTCAGAAATTTTTTCAGAATCTCAAAGTCAAGATCTCTCCCTATGCTCTTGACTTATGAGGGCTGACAGAAAGACTTGGTTAGATGGTAATGGTATTGTAATGGTATTTGGGGTCGGACCAAGGCAACGTATTGATTTAACAATATAAAGTGATAAAATGAGCACCGTTCTACCCTTTAGAAGGCCCATTTCATGGGGAAAATGGACCTTCTAAGAAAGTAATAGAGATTACAAAGTTCTTACAATGCTGGTTTTGTCCCTCATCATATGGACTCTCTAAGCCTTGAAAACATGTATTGTTGGGATTTTTATGGCAGCATTACGGGAAGTTAGCTCGGTCCGACCCCAAACTTCAGAGACCCCAAACTTCAGAGTCACTCCGTATAAACCACTGGTCAGCAATTCCAAACCACATAGTGCTTGATTATTACCACATTTAGTTATATTATTACCTCGTGGAATATCAGGTCAGGATCAAGAAGAAGGTCGACAGGGGGCTTACGAAATTACCCCTGAATATCAAGAAACTTCTTTTCCTGCTGATTGAAGACCTGAAATCTGACGGACCTATTCAGAAAGGGTGGCATAATTTTTCGCCATTAGGAGAAGACAGATATCATTGCCATCTGACCTATCGCTATGTCGCTTGCTGGACCTGGCGTAAAGGGGAAATTGAAATTGAGGTGTATTATGTTGGCTCTCGTGAAAAAGCCCCGTATTGAGTTGTCCATTCAGGGAGAGAAAGCGGAAGAACTCATTGAGTGGATCAGGCAGAAGTTTGAAGTTAGAATTCTTTCATCGGAACCTGATGCGAGTGTCCCTGTGGAAGAAACCGATTTCTGGAAAGAAATGCAGTCGAACAGGGTCGGTAACCTACTTGCCGGTGCGAGGTTGAAGGCGGATCTGACGCAAGCACAGCTTGCAGAGAAATTAAATGTCCGCCAGAACATGATCAGCGATTATGAAAGAGGCAAGAGGCGGCTTTCTCCTTCGATGGCCAAGCGTATTGCTAAAATTCTTAATATCAATGTCGATAGGCTTTCGTGACGCCGGGGAGTGTTTTGATCGTACGGTCTCCCCCCCCATCAGATAACGGTACGGCGGTACGGGGTCGGACCAAGTCAACTGACTTTTGCAAAGTTCTTTTGCAATTAATTCATAATAATTACGGGGACACCATACTTAATTATTCATTAGGAGAGTTTGTGAGCAGAATATCTGAAGGGCCCGGCCCGGCGATAAAAGGCAGCCAGATGTGGTCGTATAGAATTAAAAGCAGGACTCAGGTATCAAGTACCAGATATCGGGTATCGGGTATCAGGTATCGGGTCAAAATCCAATCTTTCTTTTTGGTTGCTCATCCTCAGCCAGCAACTGCCTGATCGCTTCAAAAACCACCCGAAACTGCTCGTCATGCTCAGCCAGGTGGTTCTCCATCTTTTCGAGTTTCTTGGCAAATTCCTTGTTCGTTGCCAGCATCTGACGCATCTTCACAAAAGCCCGCATAATGACGATGTTGACTTCAATAGCCCGATCGCTTCGAAGAATTCCTGAAAGCATGGCAATTCCCTGCTCTGTGAAAGCCATGGGAGCATGGCGTAAACCCATTTTATCCTGATTGGAGGTCACAAAATGTGACCTCCAATTAATAAACTCTTCCTTGCTGAGCTCAAACATGAAGTCAATCGGGAACCTTTTACTGTTCCGCCGCACGGCTTGTTTGAGAACCTTAGTCTCAACCTCGTACAATTCTGCCAGGTCACGATCCAGCATGACTTTCTGACCGCGGATGAAATAGATGCGGCTGGTGATATGTTCAATTAGAATCAGATCTGTCATCAGCATTTCCCGTTTAAGTTCTCAGCTGAAAATATCAGACAAGTGTAAAGCCGGGAATGCTGCGGATTAATACCAAAAGATTGACAGGAAAAAACCAGGGAAAAACTGGCGATATACTACTAATGTAGAATGCAGAGTGCAGAGTGCCTATGGCGCCTCCTCTGGGTGACCCGGCTAGCCGGCCAGTTGCACAAGCAGCGCCCCGCTCTTTTCCCTGCTTCCCCTCTCCCAGCGCCAGGAATGAACGAGCTCTCTCTTTTTCAAGGTACGCAGCACGTCCTGGACCGTATCAGGCAGCACGGGCTGTCCTTCGGAGTGCAGCCCTTTGCCGGTGATAATGCGCACGGTCCAGACTTTTTCACCACGGGCTCTCATTATAAATGATGCGGTTTTCATCTCCGCCTCCCTTGACGTGCAGCCGTGCAGATCAAGCTCCAGGACCGGCCGGGGATTTCTCTTCGGCAGCCGGCCGGCCCGCTTGGCCGGCTTCAGCTTTTCACGTAACAGGGACTGGAGTTCGGAATCGGATACTGTCTCCTCAAGGGCACGGGAGAATTCATCCACCTGGTCCTTGTGTTGTACAGAGAACCGGTTTGTTCTCTGTTTATCCGTTTGTTTTTTAGTCATTTTCCGTGGAGTGGTGTTGACCGGCAAACTGCAGGCTCTGCAGGTGGTTGTAAAGGCCTTTTTTTGCCATCAGTGCATCGTGGGTGCCCTGTTCGACTATCCTGCCGCCTTCCATGACAATGATGCGGTCGGCCCGCCGGATGGTTGACAGCCGGTGGGCAATGACTATGCTGGTCCGGTTGGCCAGGGTGACTTCAACCGCCCTTTCCAGCAGGGCCTCGGTTTCCGAGTCAATACTCGAGGTCGCCTCGTCCAGGATGAGGATGCGCGGGTCCCGGGCCATGACCCGGGCCAGGGATAAAAGCTGGCGCTGGCCGGCAGAGAGGTCCCTGCCGCCTTCACCTATCATGGTTTCCAGGCCGTCCGGCATCTGTCCGACAAGCTCCTTGAGACGGGTTTCCGCTATGATCCTCTGCAGTTCTTTGTCGTCCAGTTGACGGTCCAGAAGAATATTCTCCCGCACCGAACCGGGGATGATGAAGACATCCTGCATGACCAGCCCCACCTGCTCCCGGACCTGTTTCGGGGCCAGGGTGCGCAGATCGATGCCGTCGATCATGACCTCGCCCTGCTGCGGATCGTAGAAGCGTTCCAGCAGGCTGATCAGGGTGGTCTTGCCGGCCCCGGTGGCGCCGACCACGGCAATGGTTTCGCCGGGTTCGACCACCAGGCTGAACCTGCTGATCACCGGTTTTTCCGCATCATAGCCAAAGGTCACATCCCTGAATTCAAGCCGGCCCTCGCTGTTCTGCAGGGTTGCCGGGCTTAGCGGCACGGGCAGCCTGCTTTTCGTGTCCAGGAGTTGAAAGATCCTCTCGGCCGAGGCCATGGCGGACTGGACAATGGAGTATTTCTGTGACAGCTCGCGCACCGGCTGGAAGAAGAGCCGCATGTAGGAGAGAAAGGCGACCAGCACGCCGATGGTCATCGAGCCCTTGATGATTTCACTGCCGCCGTACCAGATGATGAGCGCCACGGCCAGGGCGGAAAACACCTCGAGCACGGGCATGAAAAGGCCGAAGATCTTGATCTGGTGCATGGTATCCTTGAAATAGGTGAGGTTCTGGTCCTTGAACCTGGTCACGGTGTCCTCTTCGCGCTGGAACAGCTGGATGACGCTGATGCCGGAGACGACCTCCTGCAGGAAGGAGTTGAGCCGGGCCAGGCTGGTGCGTATGGCCCGGAAGGCATCACGGGCCAGCCTGCTGAACCAGACGGTCGTGCCGGCGATAAGCGGGATGAGCAGCATCATCAGCAGGGCCAGCCGCCAGTTCAGCAGGATCAGGATGACCAGGATGCCGGTCATGCGGATCAGGTCATTGAACAGGGTGACGATGACCGAGGTGAACATCTCGTGCATGTTCTGGATATCGTTGGTCAGCCGGGTGACCAGTTTGCCCACCGGGTTTTTGTTGAAAAAGGACAGATCGAGATCAATGACATGGCCGAAGAGATGCTGGCGCAGCTGGTGCATGATATGCTGGCCGGTCCATTCCAGCAGGACAACCTGCAGGAAGTTGGCGAGAAAACCGAAAACCATGAGGCCGATAAAGGGCAGGCTGATCCAGGCCAGGCCGGCCAGGCGTTCGTCCATGGAGAGATCAAGATTGGTGATATAACGGTCAACGCCGATGCTGACCAGGTAGGGCAGGGTCAGGGTGGCGCCGCTGATGACAAAGGAGAGGACCACCGCTGCCGCGATATGCCGCCAGAACGGCCTGGCATAGCCGAGTATCCGCCGCCACAGGCCCAGCTCGCCGACCGGAGTCAGGTGATCCTCTTCAAAATATCCGTATCCGTGATGCATCCCTGTCCCTGTCTCAGAAGGCCTCGGCCGTCTGGTTGTGATAGATGGTGGCGTAAAACGGGTTCTTTGCCAGGAGTTCTTCGTGGGTGCCGCGCGCCGTGACCCTGCCCCGGTCCATGACCAGGATGGTGTCCGCATCGACCAGGGGTGCGACCCGGTGCGAGACGATGATGCAGATCCGGTCGTGCAGATAGGCGGCCAGTGACTGCACGATGTCGTGTTCGGTCTGGGTGTCCACGGCGGACAGTCCGTCATCGATGATCAGTACCGGCCGGTCCAGGAGCAGGGCGCGGGCCAGGGCGATCCGCTGGCGCTGGCCGCCGGAGAGTTTGACCCCCTGCTCGCCGATCCGGGACTGGTAGCCATCCGCCATGGCCATGATCTCGCCGTGGATGGACGCTGCCCTGGCCGCAATCTCGATTTCCGCCGGCGTGGCATCCGGCCGGCCCAGGGATATATTGGCGCTGATCGTGTCGGAAAAGAGGATCGTATCCTGGGGCACATAGGAAATATTCGCCCTTACCGAGGAGAGCGGCAGCCTGTTGACGTCCTTACCGTCAACAAGAAAGACATCATCCTTGACCGGGTAGAGGCGGGCCAGCAGGTTGCAGAGGGTGGATTTGCCCGAGCCGGTGCGGCCGATCACACCAAGGACCCCGGGCCTGATTTCCAGGGACACCGAGGAAAGGGCCGGGATCTCCTGGCCTGCATAGGTGAAGGAGAGGTCGCGCAGGGTGAGGCTGTTTTTTATTGCCATGGCGGCTTTTTCAAGGCCGGCAGGGTCGGCAAGGGCTGATTCCTCCTGCAGGACTTTATTGATCCGGCCCAGGGAGGTGACGCCGCGCTGGAAGAGGTTGGCCACCCAGCCGAAGGCCATCATCGGCCAGGTCAGCATGAGCAGGTACGTGATAAAGGCGACAAAATCGCCCACCGTGATCCTGCCCATCACACAGAGCCGGCCGCCGAAGAAAAGCACCAGCAGCATGCTGAGATTGGCAACCAGCCCTGAGGCGGGCCAGAGGGTGCCCTGGATCGTGGCCAGCTGCAGGTTGTCGCTGATATAGGCGCGGCCCAGCTGGTCAAAGCGGTAGGTCTGCGATTTTTCCTGGGTATAGGCCTTGTAAAGCCTGATGGATGAGATGGTGGCGCGGGCGAATTCCGTCAGGGTAGAAAACTGTTCCTGGACCTTTTTAAAGCGCCGGTGCAGGCGGGCGGTCAGGAAGCGGGTCAGTACCGCCAGTATCGGCATTGGCAGCACGGCGATCAGGGTCAGCTGCGGGTTGATATAGGCCATGAAGCCGAGCACGGCCACGGTCATGACCACGGCATCGATAAAGGCGATCAGGCCCATGCCTGTAGCCATCTGGATCGCGGACAGGTCGTTGGACGAGAGCGCCATTATCTCGCCGGTTGTCCGGCGCTGGAAGAAAATCCGGTCCAGGCTGAGGAGATGAGAAAAGAGCCAGTCCCGGAGATCCCTTTCCACGAGCCGTGAGAAGCCGAGAACAAAGTAGCGCCACCCGAAGCGGCAGATGGCGATCAGGAGCGCGAGCAGCACAACTGTGAGACCGTGCTTGACAAGCCCGCCCTGGGTGGCGGTGCTGAACTGGAGTTCGTCAACCGCTCTCTTGATGATGCGCGGGATCCAGAGCTGGCAGAAATCAACCGAGAGCAGGGCGATGAAGCCAACCGTCAGGCTGCCGCCGTAGAGCTTGAAAAAGGGGACGAGCAGGCGGACGACCTTCCAGGAGTTGTCGGCTGTTCCGGTTTCCCTTGCTTGTTCCATTTTAATGTAAATGTATCCCTTGCGCTTTGCGAGTTAAGCCTTGAGCTTTCAGCTTCATCTTACAATTCCCCGCAGAACGGATGATTCGTTGGGGCCGGAAAACGGCAGTCGTTCAATATTGCCGGCGCCCGCCTTTTCCATCATGCTGCGTACCTCTTTCTCCGAATAGGAGCGGCCATGGTTGTTAATGAGCATGTTCAGGGAAAAAAGCGCCGGGAACAGGGGGCCGTCCATGGTGTCGTTTAAATGGAAATCATGGACCAGGATCTCGCCGCCCGGTTCGACAACCGAGACGGTCTTTGCTATGAGGCGTTCGCATTCCTCGTAGCTGTTGCTGTGCAGGATCTGGGAGAGCCAGGCCGCGTCGTAGCGGCCCGGTATGTCGTCACGGTTGAAGTCCCCGGCAATGAAATCGATCCGGTCGGCAACCCCGAATTTCTCCGTGGTCTTCCTGGCAAAGGGCTCGGTTGTGGCCCGGTCGAAGATAGTTGCTCTTAATTCCGGGTTGGCCTTGCAGAAAAAGATGGCATGGGTGCCCGGACCGCCGCCGAGGTCAAGGAGATGCCTGCGGCTGGAGAGGTCGATGATATCGGCCAGCCTGGGAGCAATGGCCATGGCGATGTTGAACATGCCGAGCTGGAAGCTCTCCCGCTCTTTTTCCTCGCCGTGCGATTTTGTCTCCACCGGCTCGCCGGTCACCACTGCCTGGTCGAGCTGCTGCCAGCCGTCCACCAGGTGATGATGGTGCATGATGATGTAGCCGAGATACCTGGGGGATTTTTTGTCCAGCAACTCCCTGGCCGATTCCGTGTTGGCAAAGAGGCCGTCTTCCCCGGTCAGAAGGCCCATGGCGGCAAGGGCGTTCAGCAGGATGGTCATGCCGCGTTCACTGGCGTTGGCGAGCCCGGCCACTTCAACTGCCCCGAGTTTTTTCTCACCGATATGGGAGAACACCTCCAGCCTGACCCCCGCGTGGATGGTGCAGGAATGCCAGAACCGGCTTGATGTGCTCAATATCCTGCCGGAGTTCCATTTCTTTTCTTTTTCCATACTCATTCTCCTCGATGGAATAAATTGATCATTTATTCAGGATAATTGAAAGTATTCCCAGGGTGACTGTGAGTCAAGCGGATATTCATTCTTGTCGCCATTCAGCGGCATGCATTCGTAATTTTTACTTTCTACCAGGTGGTATAGGCACCTGTAACGGCTTGACCGCACGCCGTTTTTTCAATATAGTAATATGTTGTATTTAATAGTAAGTACAGACATAACCGCAAAACTTCTTCAAGTGAGGCCACCATGCGCGGAATTGAAAGACCCTCCTGAGTTTTTTTCAAAACAAGGGGGGTGCGTTTAAGGATAATGATCTGTCCCTGGCAAAGGGTTTCAAGGAGTACCGAGGGTTACAATGAAAGAAGTTGCCGAACACAGAGAAGCCGAAGATATAATCGCATATAATCTGAGGCAGCAGGAGCTCTTATCAAACATATCACAACGTTTTCATTATACTCAAAGTATTGACAATGCCATCAACAGCTCCCTGGGTATGCTGGGGAATAATACAGGTGTGAGCCGCGTTTATATCTTTGAGGATATTGAGGGAAAATTCTGCAGGAATACTTTTGAATGGTGCAATAAAGGCATCAAGCCTGAGATGCAGAATTTACAGAAGGTGCCTTACGAAGAGATCGCCAACATGACTTCCATCCTTGCTGAAGAGAAGATTTTTTTTGCAACGGATATAAAAGACCTGCCGGAAGAGTTCTATAATCATCTTCATGTGCGGGAAATCAAATCATTGCTTACCTTGCCGATTTTTGTGCAGGAGAGTTTCTTTGGTTTTATTGGATTTGATGAGTGCCAGGAACACAGAACCTGGAAAAATTCCGAAATTGAACTTCTGCGGACAGTGTCAAACATAATTGCCAGCGGCTATGAAAGAAAAATACACTTTGATAAGCTGAAACAATATCAGTTCATGGTGGAATCAGCCAATGATGCTATTTTTTTCAAGGACCTGGAGAGTCGCTATGTCATAGCCAACAAGAAGACCCTGGAGGTTTTAGGACTACCCGCCGAGCAGGTTATTGGCAAGAATGATTATGAAATAATGAAAAGTAAAGAGCAGGCCGGGAAGAATGTCCAGGATGACCAGGATGTTTTTACGTCAGGCAAAGCCAAGGAAATAACAAAGCGCATGGCAGGAAACAATGGGAAAGAATACTGGTTTCAGGCCATAAAGGTTCCGCAGTTTGATGATAATGGAAAGGTTGTGGGGCTGGTCGGTATTGCCAGGGATATTACCAGGCACAGGGAAATGGAGACCGAACTCCGTCACTCACAGAAAATGGCGGCCATCGGTACCCTGGCAGGCGGGCTTGCCCATGAGTTCAACAATCTGCTGTTCATGATTACCGGCAACGTGCAGTTGCTGTCTGCAAATATAAAGTCGTCCGCATGCGAAGATTGTCAGTCATTCCTCGAGCCTATCTCGCGTGCCGCAAAAAGAGCGACCAACCTGGTGCGCCAGGTGCTGACCTTCAGTCGCAAGAGTGAAAAAAAAGTGGAAGATGTTGACCTGGTCGGCGTGATCAGGGAAGGCATGGGAATGCTGCGGGCATCCCTGCCGACCACCATTGAGATTGTAGACAGCGTTGGTATTGACGGCGGGATGGTGAGGGCGGATTCCTCTCAGCTGTACCAACTCCTTGTCAATCTATGTGCCAACTCAAAGTATGTTTTACAGGATTCCGGAGGCACAATTGAGATTGGGCTCTATCGGGAAACGAGGAAGAACCAGCCGGTTTTGAAACTCACGGTACGTGATGACGGACCTGGGATGCCGCCGGAGGTCAAGGATCGCGTGCTCGAGCCGTTCTTTACCACAAAACCGGTTGGCGATGGCTCGGGGATGGGGCTGTCCGTGGTGCACGGGATCGTTGAGGACTACGGAGGCGATATCGAGATAGAGAGTGCTGTCGGCCAGGGAACATCGGTTCATGTGTATCTGCCTGAATATATCGAGGCAGAGGAAAAGGCGGCGGAGATTCCACCTGCAGCAGAAGTTGCGGAGAAGAAAAGTCTGCGGATCATGGTGGTTGACGACGAGCCTGAACTGTGCGACATCATGACCTTTATGCTGGAAACACTCGGTCAGCAGGTTGAGGCGTTTCCTGACGGCGAGTCGGCCCTGGCCGCATTCACGGAGTATCCGGACAGGTTTGACCTGGTATTCACGGACCAGGCAATGCCAAAACTTTCCGGTAAGAATATGGCCGTCAAAATGTTGAAGATCCGGCCTGATATCCCGATTGTTCTCATAACCGGTTATAGCGATGTGATCGATCCTGACGAGGCCGAAAAGCTGGGCTTTCTGGATTACCTGTATAAACCCTTTGATGTCCCTGATTTTGAAAAAGTCATCAACAGGGTCAGGAACAAGATTGAGGCCTCCTGACACTTCCAGACGATGCCGACACTTGAAATATATTCGGATTACCTCTGACCAAATGGGCTGAGAAGCAGGGGCGTCTCGAGGAGTACAATATTGTCCTGTTCCGTGTTTTTGTTCAGGGAGACAGTCATTGAATGCACAGCATTAAAAATAACAAAAATTGACATTTATTGTTATTTGATGCATAGTATTTTCAGGAGGTGTAAGTATGAATATATCGTTAACTCCAGAAATGGATGAATGGGTTGCGCAGAAAATTAAATCTGGGATGTATAAATCGTCAAGCGAGTTAATCAGAGAAGGCCTCCGCCTACTCCAGGCACGAGAAGAACAAAGGGTAAAAATGGTTGAGGAGTTGAGAAGTGAATTGTTGGTGGGCATTAAACAACTTGACGCAGGAAAGTCCAAGAAATTTGATAAAAGAACTCTTAATAAAATAAAAAATGATGCTCGGAAAATGTTCGCTGTATGAAAGAATATCAGCTTAACATATCTGAGCAGGCGACTCATGACTTAGAAGATATCTGGTTGTATATTGCCA
>Ga0180007_10005842_pt1 | contig 12241 bp, 10 predicted proteins | sample MM_PC_MetaG_FD_121122 | JGI IMG/M metagenome (GOLD analysis project Ga0180007, IMG submission 121122) | Groundwater microbial communities from the Aspo Hard Rock Laboratory (HRL) deep subsurface site, Sweden - MM_PC_MetaG | ecosystem: Environmental > Aquatic > Deep subsurface > Groundwater...
CAACTATGTTTGACTTTCAAGAGGTTAGTATCTAACCTAACCTCTATAATATTCTAAGAAATAAAAATATAACGCAATTCATCTATCAGCTAAAGCAGACAGATTTCTTGCTAAACTTTAAATATACACCGATCCATATTCCCGAACCTTGAATTATTAATTGCAATTATTTTTTTGGCTCCAAGAGAAATTGCTTTTTCAAGATTCAAACCCAAAAAAGAAGAAGCATAACTATCATGATACAAATTACCATTTAATGGAATTTTCTTACCATAAACCAAAGGCATAGCCATACTTGCTCTCATTAATTCAAAAACATCGCATTCCAATGGAGAAAAATGCTCTACCTTCCCCGTTTCAGCATTTGTAACAGCAATCCTACAATCTATCCCAGAATTCATAACAGCTTCTGCATTCAAAGGATCTTGAACCTTAAAAACATCATCAATTAGATAATCTACATTGGCTATCTTACTCAATCTCCGTTTATTAATAAATCTTTTTCCAGTAATTAAATTTGTCCAAATATTCTGAATAGAATCATATTGTTCAGAAGCATAAAAACTCAACCCTCCTGAACCCCCACTTCCAGCAACAAAGATATCTGGTCTAACTTCAAAAAATTTGCCTAATGCTACAACAGCCCCTGCTCCATAACTACATTTCATCCCCCCTCCAGAAGCAACAATTGCTAATTTTTTTTCCATGAAAATATGCATTTAAGTTTATTTTTAAAAATTTATATCCTAAGCTATTAATCCCAAATCTTAAAAACATCTCCTCCTTAATTCTTTAATGCTCTACAAAAAACTAGCACAACTTTATGAAGATTTGGATTCAACAACAAAACGTTTGGAAAAAATTTCTATCCTCTCAAAATTCCTCGAATATCTTCAAGAAGAAGATAAAGAGATATTATATTTATTACAAGGAGATATTTATCCAGAATACGACGAGAGAAAGATAGGAATTTCTAATCAACTAACAATAAAAGCAATTTCAAAAGCAACAGGAACACCTGAAAAAGAAGTCACAAAAAAATGGAAAAAAAGAGGAGATTTAGGAAAAGTCGCAGAAGAACTAACAAAAAATAAAGCTCAATCAACACTTCATTCACAAACAATAACTACAAAAAAAGTTCTAGACAATTTAAGAAAACTTCCCACACTCGAAGGAAAAGGAACAGTCGGAAAAAAACTTTCCCTAATAACAGAACTTCTAACTTCAGCTTCAGCAATTGAAGCTAAATATTTAGTTAGAACATTAATTGGAGATTTAAGAATAGGGGTCCAAGAAAGCACAATTAGAGAATCCTTAGCCAAAGCATTTTTCAAAGACCAAAAAGAAGCAGCAGAAAAAATCCAAAGAGCCATAGATAGATCAAATAATATATCAGAGGTTTTTGAAATTGCAAAGAAAGGAAAAATCCCCGAACTAGAAAAAATACACCTTGAAGTTGGGAAGCCAATAAAAGCCATGCTCCCAAAAAAAGTAACCAACATAGAAGAAGGATTTAAAGAAGTTGGAAAACCTTGTGCATTCGAATACAAATACGATGGATTTAGAATGTTAATCCACAAGAAAAAAGACAAAATTATCCTCTTCACACGAAGTTTAGAAAATGTAACAAAACAATTTCCAGAAGTTGTCGCATATACACAAAAATATGTCAAAGGAGACAATTTTATCTTAGATTCTGAAGCAGTTGGTTATGACAGAAAAACAAAAAAATATACTGACTTTCAACAAATATCCCAAAGGATTAGAAGAAAATATAACATCGAACAACTTCAAGAAAAACTTCCAATTGAACTAAATATTTTTGATATTCTTTACTATAACGGGAAATCTCAACTTGACGAACCATTTGAAAAAAGAACTATTTTAGTTAGAAAAATAGTACAAGATAAACCTTATCAAATTATTGCTTCAAAACAATTAATCACCGACGATGTGAAAAAAGCCAAGGAGTTCTACAAAAAAGCACTTCATGATAATCAAGAAGGAGTTATGATGAAAAATTTAGAATCTCCTTATCAATCTGGTCGCCGTGTAGGAAATATGGTAAAGATGAAACCAGAAGAACGAGACTTGGATTTAGTGATTACAGGAGCGGAATATGGAACCGGTAAAAGAAGCGGATGGTTGTCTTCATTTATTCTTTCCTGCCAAGATAACAATCTCTCTTCCTCTGGCGGGGGGGCGGGAATGTATTTAGAAGTAGGAAAAGTAGGAACAGGAATAAAAGAGAAATCAGAAGAAGGTTTAAGCTTTGAAGAACTTACAGAATTGATAAAACCATTAATCACAAAAGAAAAAGGTAAAAATGTTAAAATCAAACCAAAAATTATCGTCGCTGTTACTTATCAAGAAATCCAAAAATCTCCAAACTACAATTCAGGTTGGGCATTAAGATTTCCAAGAATAACCTCCCTCAGACCAGACAAACACCTAAGCGAAGTCAACACACTTGAAGAAATAAAAAAAGATTTTTTGAAACAAAAAAGAAATTATAAGTGGGGATAAAAAAATGAAAAACTTTAAACTTATCTGGTATTTTTTAACAATTGTCCCAATCGTATTATTAATTCTTGGATATATCTTCCCATCTTCTTTTTTTGGAAGCCAAGAGGCAATTAGAGATTTTGTTTCACAATTTGGAGTTTTCGCCCCTCTTGCCTTCATTATGCTCCAAATCCTGCAAGTAATAATTACGCCCTTTAGTCATTATGCTGTTTCAATAGCGGGCGGATTTATTTTTGGAACATGGCAAGGTTTTATTTACAACTGAATTGGTAGAGTAATTGGAACAACAATCGCATTTTATCTTGCTCGAATTTTTGGAAGAAAAATTATTAAGCATATTGTAAAAAAAGAAACTATCCAAAAATACGATTATATATTTGAAAACGGAAAGCTCCTGCTGTTCTTAGCATATTTCTTGCCAGTGTTCCCTGATGACGAATTGTCTTATCTTGCAGGACTTTCCGCTATGAATCCAAGAATTTTCTTACCATTGATGGCGATTGGGCATATTAGTGGAAGTTTAGCTTTGGCTTACATCGGCAATGGAATACAATCAATAAAAGAGCCTATGTTTATCATTTTATCTTTAGTAACTTTAATTGGCGGAATTTGGTTTGTTTGGCATTATCGAAAAATTAAAAATAAGCCCAATAATTAATAAAACCCCATAAATTCTTTAAACTCCCTTCTCCCTTATAAATTATGGAAATTTCAAACATCCACCGATACATTTCCCTTGCAATAAAAGTCATACTTATTGCATCAATTATTAATTCTATCTATTTTCAACTTTGGCATTTAACATCTATTAGTATATTTCTTTTAATCTTAATCTTCATCCCCCAAATTATTAAAAAAAGCCACGAGATAAAAACTCCAATAGAATTCGAATTCCTATTACTTATTTTTGTAATCACTTCATTAATCTTCGGGAAAATAGGGGGGATAATCACCCCAATATTTTTCGGTATAGCGACGAGCTTAATTGGGTTTATGATAATGCTCCTCCTTTATTCAACAAATCAAATAAAAAAGAACTATTTTCTAATAATGTTATTCGCCTTCAATTTTGCAATAGCATTAGGATTTGGAATAGAGTTTTTAAAATATATTCTAAAAATTTTACTCGGTCATGAGCTCAGCATAGGGCTTTACAAACATTCAATGAGAAATATGATGTATGTAATTATTGGCGCAACAATATCTGCAATAACCGGATTTATTTATATGAAAAATAAAAAAGGATTTATCAACCAAATAGTAAAAAAATTCACACGCTCAAATCCAGAATTATTTTCTAAAACAGATTTTCCAGAAGAAATTTTAGAGATAATAAAAAACGGAGAAGATGAAAAGACAGAATTCAAATCAACAATAAGAATAAATATACCCACAGGAGAAATTGACAGAAAAATAGAACACGCAATAGTAAAAACAATTGCTTCTTTCTTAAATTCAAAAGGAGGGATATTATTAATCGGGGTCTCAGATACTGGAGAAATTCTAGGAACAAAAAAAGACCGCTTTGAAAACAATGACAAATTAAGTTTACATCTTACTAATTTAATTAATGAAAAGATTGGGAAAAACTATGCCCTCTTAATAAAATTTCAATTAATACAAGTTGAAGCAAAAACAGTTATAAAAATAGATTGTAAAAAAAATGACAAACCTGTTTTTATAAAAAACCCCTCTGGAGAAGAAGAATTTTACATCCGTGTAGGACCTTCAAGCACACAAATAAAGGCAAGTGAATTAGTAGAATATATTAAAAAGAAATTTAATGGAAAGGATTAATCTCCGTCAATACCTTTATAAATGAATTTTTCTAAATAAATATAGAAAATGCCCCAAAAAAAATCCGCTAGCAACTATAAAGTTCAGAATATCGTTGCAACAACTTCTTTAGAAAAACCAGTTCCATTAACAAAACTTGCCCGAACTCAACCAAACACAGAATACAATCCAGAAACTTTTCCAGGTCTTGTTCTAAGAATCAAACAACCAAAATCAGCAGTCCTTGTTTTCTCGTCAGGAAACCTTGTTTGCACAGGAACAAAATCCGTCGCACAAGTAAAACAAGTAATTCAAGAAGTAATCAAACAACTTAGGAAAATAAATGTAAACATAACAATCAAGCCAAAAATCACAGTCCAAAACATTGTCGCCTCTGGAACAATTGACTTAAAACTTAATTTAAATTTCCTCGCTCTAGAAATGGATAATACAGAATATGAACCAGAACAATTTCCAGGGTTAGTTTACAAATTAGTTAACCCAACAGCAACTTTCCTTCTTTTCTCAAATGGAAAACTTGTTTGCACAGGAACCAAAAACAAAGCCCAACTTGAAGACAGCATGGAACAACTTTTGAAAAATGTCAAACAGGCTTTGAAGAATTACAAGAAATAAGATGGTTAAGAAATTAAAAGGGGCAAATATGAATATTGACTTAACCAGTAAAGAAAAGGACATTCATTGGAAACAAGATAAATGCCCCTGGAATAAAAAGGAAAACACAAAGATTCATAAGTGTGCAGTAAAAAATGTTTCATTATGTGAGCACTTCAAAGAAATTGAATATCCCGATATTATAATTTGTGATTATCATTAATTGCATTCAGCGAAGCGACTTGACAGAGTCAGTCACGAAGCCAGCAACTAGCGCGCAAGCGCCAAATTACTAAGCTATCTTTCACCCCTCAAAAATAACCCTTCTTCTCTTAAACTACTCAATAATACATATAAATCTATAAAAACAAACACCCATTTTTCTAATTATGGGGGAAGATAAAAAGCCAAAAAGAGAAGAACTAATAATTGAAGCAAAAAGCTTTTTCGATTCCTACAAAAAAGAACTAGGAGATTCAATCCGCAAAGGTGGAAATGTCATTTATCTTGATTTTATGAAACTAACTGAATTCTCAAACCGACTTGCAGAAGAAATTCTCAAAAACCCAGAAGACACATTAAGACTTGTAGAACTAGCAATAGAAGAATCTGGTCTCGTAAGTAATGTTCGAGTAAGATTAGCCAATCTCCCAAAAAGCCAAGACACAAAAATAAGAAATATCAGGTCAAAACACCTCGATGAAATGATTGTAATAGAAGGCATCATCAGACAAGCCTCAGATGTAAGGCCCCAAGTTGTCAACGCAAAATTCGAATGCCCAAGTTGTGGCACAATTATCTCTGTCTTACAAATGGAAAAAAAATTTAGAGAGCCTTCAAGATGCTCCTGTGGAAGAAGAGGGGGATTCAAATTGATTTCAAAAGAGATGGTCGACACCCAAAGATTAGTTATTGAAGAATCACCAGAATCACTCTCAGGAGGAGAACAGCCAAAGAGAATCAATGTATTTGTAAAAGAAGATTTAGTCGAACCAAGAATGGAAGAAAAAACAACCCCTGGAAGCAGAGTAAAAGTTATAGGAATTTTAAAAGAAGTCCCTGTCCCCCTCCCTTCAGGCGGGCTCTCAACAAGATTCGAACTTTCAATTGAAGTAAACAATATCATTGCATTAGAAGAAACATTTGAAGAACTTGACATCACTGAAGAAGACGAACGACAAATTTTAGAATTATCCCAAGACCCAGAAATCTTCAATAATCTTGCAAAAAGTATAACCCCCAGTGTTTGGGGATATGAAGAAATTAAAAGGGCATTGGTTCTCCAATTATTTGCAGGAGTTCAAAAAGTCCACACCGACGGACAAAAAAGCAGAGGAGACATTCACATACTTTTAATTGGAGACCCAGGTGTTGCAAAATCAATAGGAAAAAATGAAGAAATAATGTACATCTCAAAAAAAGAGACAGGTTATATTAGCGTTGAAAAACTTTATAATAAATTTGGGAGAAAACCAACAAATCTGAAAGTTTTAACAATTAACATGAAAGAACATAAACCTGAATGGAAAAAAGTTAATGAAATTTTAAAGCATTCCCCTAAGGAAAAGCTAATAGAAATAATTACTGAACACGGGAAAAAAATAACTGCAACAAAAGACCACTCTTTTATAACTCTTTCAGAAAAAGGGGAAATTATCCCAATAAAAGGAAGCAATATTAATAAAGGAACTTATCTTCCAATACCTATAAATTATCACAAAGAAATCTTCAAGGTGTTTACTCCTGGAGAACTGAACAAAAAAAACACAAATTCAAAACTGCTTCCAGAAAAAATTCCTCTTGATGAAAATTTAGGTTTCTTCTTTGGAATCTTTCTTGCAGAAGGTTACATTAAGAATAAAAGAACAATTGAAATATCCAATAAAAATAAAGAAATTCAAAAAAAAGTTATTGACTCCGCGAAAAGATTAAGACTAAATTATAATGCAGATGAAAAAAGTGTTTCTGTGTTTTCAATAAATCTTGGGAGGATTTTAGGTTCATATTGTTATGATAAAGATATTTCAGTAATAAAAGGTTTTAAAGGAAATTATTCAAGAATTAAAAAAATTCCTGAATGGATGTATTTTGCTCCGTGCGAGTTTGTTTACGGATTGCTTTCAGGATTATTCTCAGGCGACGGAAGATTGATTAAAGATAAGAAAATGTTAAAAGGATTTGAATTAACCACTATCTCAAAAAAACTTGCAAAAGGAACTTCAGATTTATTATTTTCAATAGGAATTTTAAACAAAATAAAAAAAAGGGAATACAATTATAAAAAAAGAAAAACTTCATGTTATTATGTCTCTATTCCAACACCAATGATTAAGAAGTTTTCTAATAATATAAAAATATTTGGAAGAGAGGTTAAATTCAATGAAAAAGATCCCATTTATAGTTATAATAATATGATTCCGTGCGGATGGTTGGTTTATGAAATAGTAAAAAAGTTAGGATATAATTCAAGAAAAAATGGAAATAGAACTCTTGCTTCTGAAATGAGGACAATAAAAAAAAGAGGAGAAATCGGGCGACTGCGCCTCTTAAAATTAATCAAGGAATTTGAAAAGAAAAATCGAAATTTAAGAGAACTAAAACTTCTGAAAAAAATAACAGAGAGTAACATCATTTGGTCCAAAGTTAAAGAAATAAAAGAATGTGGAAAAGAGAAAGAGGTTTATGATTTGTCAATCCCCTCAACAAATACTTTTGTGGCAAATGGAATCGGGGTACATAACTCGGTAACATTAGACTTTATGGCAAAAATCTCCCCTAAAGGAAGATATGTTGTAGGAAAATCCGCATCAGGTGCGGGACTTACCGCAACAGTTGTCCGGGATGAATACCTCCGAGGTTGGAGCCTAGAAGCAGGAGCAATGGTTCTTTCAAACAAGGGATTAGTTTGTATAGATGAATTAGAAAAAATGGATCCAGGAGATAGAAGTGCCATGCACGAAGCAATGGAACAACAATGCATGTTGCCAGATTTTAAACTAATGCTAGCAAATGGTTCTGAAGTAAAGATAGGAGAACTAGTAGATAATTTAATAGAAAAAAATAAATCAAAAATTTACCAAGGAAAAGATTGTGAAATTTTAGAGGTAAAAAATATTAGGCTCTTATCTACTGATTTTTTATCTGTATTTCCTACAAACGCCACAAGAATTAGTAGGCATCTCGCTCCAAAAAAATTCATAAAAATAATCTTAACTAATGGGCAAGAGATTACAGTAACTCCAGAACATCCTTGCTGGATTGTCAAAGAGGGGAAAATAAAGACAATTCCTGCAGAAAAATTAAAAGAAGGTATACAATTTCCAATTCCTTCAAAAATAGTGATTGAATCACAACCATATAATTCAAAAAACGATTTATTATGTAAAATCCTTGGTTATCATATCAGCGATGGGAGTTATGAATTAAATCGGAGTAAAAAAACAGGAATACAATTTTGGAATAATGATGAAGAATTAATAAAAGAATACAAAAATGTAATTACAAAATATTTCAATATAAATCCAATAATCACAAAAAGGAACAATCAATTTGCAGTTAGAGTAATTTCCAAAAAAGTTGTTGAAGAATTTGAAAAATTAGATAAAAACCTATTAGAAAAAGGAGACATTAAAAAAATACCCGAAAAAATTATGAGTCTCCCTATTGAAAATTTAAGATATCTTTTAAGGGCACTTTATGACGGAGATGGATCAGTTATATTTCAAAAAAGAAATGGATGCCGAATCTCTTTTGTTTCACAAAATAGAAAACTAACAAAACAAATAGCTAATTTACTCTTAAGATTCGAAATACAATCGTCCATATTTAGAGATAATCATTCAAAGGTGTGGAGATTAGATATTTCAGGGCAAGACAATTTAACAAGATTTCTAGCACAAATTTCGTTTTTATCAAAAAAGAAGAAAGAACGATTGAAAAGATATTGTTCTTTAAATAAAAGCTATAAAACAATAAAAGATATTATCCCTGGTTGTACTGAGAAAATAAATGAGATATTCAAAAAGTTAGATATTTCAGCAAAAAGAGAAATTGGGCATTCAATTGATTTAGGAGTAGAAAAGCAAAGAAAATTCCTTCAAAAGCTAGTTCTAATTGCAGAAAAACGCCTTAAAAAAATTGAGTTAATTAAAGAAAATCAATATAAAGAAATAAAATCAGATTTAGATGAAATAAAAAAACTTGCATTTGGCTATGCTCGATGGACAAAAATAAAAGAAGTAAAAGAGATTGAAAATAAAGGAATCAAATGGGTTTATGATGTAACAATTGAACCAAATCATACCTTCATCTCAAACGGAATGATTTTACACAATACAGTCACAATTTCAAAAGCAAATGTTCAAGCATGCTATTCTTCAGACACAGAAGTTTTAACAGAAAAAGGGTGGCAAAAATATGATAATGTAAAAAACCTAAAAATCGCCCAATATAATCCTACAAATAACTCTATAAAATTTTTACCCCATAAAGGATTATATGTTTATAATTACAATGGCAAAATGTATAATTTCAAAAATAAAAGAGCGGATATTTTAGTGACCCCAAATCACACAATGTTAGTTAAATTAGAAAATCAAAAAAAATACAAAAAGATAAATGCAGAGGACATAACCTCTTATAGAATCAAAGTGCTAAACTCTGGAAATTTTATCGGAGCAGAACAAAAATATTTTATACTCCCTGCAATAAAACACAAACAAAAAAGAAAACACACAAAATATACTCACCAACATAAAAATAAAAAAATCCCAATGAATCTCTGGTTAGAATTTTTAGGATACTATTTAACAGAAGGAGGGATTGAAACAATTCCTACAATAGGCATAGTTCAAAAAAGAGGCAAAGATTGTGAAAAAATACAAAAATGCTTAGTAAAATTAACTAAAATCTTAGGATGTTCTTTATCAGAAATTAATTGTGGCAAATATGTTAGATTTAAAATAACCCAAACACAATTATATGAATATTTAAAAAGATTAGGACATAAATGTTGGGATAAAAACACATCTATTAATTTTTCAGAGTTTTCAAAAAAACAATTAAAAATATTCTATGATGCAATGATGTTAGGAGATGGCTCTTCAATCGGAAAAGATTTTGGGTCAACATCAGAAAAATTTATCGACGATATGCAAACAATATCTTGCCTTATTGGAAAATCTGCCTGCAAGAATATTCAATATAAAGAAGGGACAAGAGGAAAAAGAAAAACAATGTATAGAATTTCCTTATGTGAAAAACAAGAAATAGAATTAAAAAAGAAGTCCATTAAAAAAATAAATTATAATGAAAAAGTTTGGTGTTTTTCTACTTCAACAGGATTTTTTATAACAAGAAGAAATGGAAAAATAGCAATACAAGGAAATACATTACGAGCAGAAACATCTGTCCTCGCAGCAGCAAACCCTAAATTCGGCAGATTCGATCCTTACCAATCAATTGCCCAACAAATTGATATCCCCCCAACATTAATTAATAGATTTGACATAATATTCACATTAAGAGATATCCCAGACAAAGAAAAAGACAGAAGAATCGCAAGTCATGTTTTATCAGAACATCTAAGAAAAGGAGAAGAAATGTTAATTCCAAGAGAACTCTTCAGAAAATACGTGGCATTTGCAAAACAGAAAATCCGCCCAGAACTAAGCAATGAGGCAGTAGAAGAAATTAAAACATTCTATGTTGAATTAAGAAATAAACCTGTCGCCTCTGAAAGCGCATTAAAACCAATCCCAATCTCCGCAAGACAATTACAAGCATTAATCAGAATGTCTGAAGCCTCAGCAAAGATAAGATTAAGTAAAGTAGTTTCTATTGACGACGCAAAAATTGCAATTGAATTAATGAAATATTACCTCATGCAAGTCGGCTATGATTATGAATCAAAAACATTTGACATAGATAAAATTTCAGGAAGAATGTCCTCTTCAAAAAGAAATAAAGTTTTCATGGTGAGGGATATAATAACTGAATTAGAAGGAAAAGTAGGAAAATTAATCCCAATAGAAGAAATCAAAAAAGAACTTGAAGACAAATTAAGCGAAGACGAAATTGACGACGCAATAAGAGAACTGGAAAAAAATAGCATAATCTTCAAACCCCGAAGAGGGTATATTGAGAAGATGTAATTAAAACAAAATCTTTTCAATTACCTCATAATTAAGATTTCTTATATCAATATAAGAAACATTTGGTAAAGAAGGATCTTCCTCTAATTTATCTGGAAATCCAGAGTGAGTCATAATTATAGGAATCTTAGAGTTTTCTTTTGCAAATATCCTTAATCTTTCAATTAATTCTTCAATACCCCGAATAGGACAACAAATTAACAAATCACAATTGTTTTCGGGAACAAAATCTAAACGTGCAGGAATATGTTCTGCTTCATATATCCCACTAAGATTAATATATTCTACTAATGAACTTACAGCTAATCTCGCCTCCAATTTGTAATTAACATATAATATTTTCTTCTTCATGAGCCTTCCCAGAAAAACACTTATTTAAATTTTATCACCCCACAAAACCCCACAAATCTTTAAAAACAACAATCAATTTTTCAACCACATAACTAAAACTATTGGCTTTCATGCGACTTCGTCGGAGGCTCAGAAAAAAGTCGCTCAACCGCAACGAGAGGGAAAGTGTGTGAGAGAAAACCGTAGGTTGTCTTCAAATGACAGAACAATTCAAACGACACATAGCATTCAAACTAAGAATAGGAGATATTCTAATTGGAAAACCAGTAATGGACGGAGAGCGATTCAGTTTTCTTGAATTAGGGAGCCGAAGAATTATAAGAACAAACATAGTCGGTAATATTGTTGACAAATACGAAAGCGAAGGAGATAAAAAATACATTTTTTTCACACTTGACGACGGTTCAGGTCAGATAAAACTCAAATCATTCGGAGACGATATTGAAAAATTCAGAAAAATAAACCAAGGGGACACAGTCTTAGTAATTGGTGTTTTAAGGCATTGGAATAATGAAACATACCTAGCACCTGAAGTGATAAGGCTATTAGACCCAAAATACCTTCTTGTAAGAAAGTTAGAGATGGAAAAAGAAAGGTCCAAAAATATAGGCGAAGCCCCAAGAGAACAAATAATCGCAGTAAAAGATAAAATTCTTGGCACAATAAAAAACGCAGAGGAAAGCGGAGGAATTGACGTCGACAAAATAATTATGGATCTAAGAGATATCTCACCAGAAATCATCAACCAGGAAATTGAAAAATTCATTTCAGGAGGGATTATATTTGAACCTCGACCTGGAAGAGTTAGATATTTGGGGTGA
>Ga0180007_10005843_pt1 | contig 12240 bp, 11 predicted proteins | sample MM_PC_MetaG_FD_121122 | JGI IMG/M metagenome (GOLD analysis project Ga0180007, IMG submission 121122) | Groundwater microbial communities from the Aspo Hard Rock Laboratory (HRL) deep subsurface site, Sweden - MM_PC_MetaG | ecosystem: Environmental > Aquatic > Deep subsurface > Groundwater...
GATGGGAAGGGAATAAATCATGAAAGCAAAAAGCATGATCAAGATACTTGCGGCGACATATGGGTTAATTGGAATTCTGCCGATTTTTGTCAGTGACAGCTCCATCATGATGCGGATTTTAACCATGATTTTGATATGGTCTGTTGTGGCCTCCTGCTGGGATCTTATCATGGGGTATGCCGGCATATTCTCTTTTGGTCAGGTGGCATTCTATGTGATCGGGGCCTATTCATCCGCCATATTGTCCGTATCATTGAATGTGCCCCCTGTCCTTGCCGTGCTCATGGCCGGTATTATCACAGCCATTATCGGTGTGCTGGTAGGCCTGCCCTGCCTTAAACTTGCCGGACCCTATATTGCCCTTGTGACCTTTGCATTTCAGCTGGCATTGGAGCCGTTTTTAAAAGGTCCCCTTGGCAAAGCCATTGGTTCGGGCGGATCACGGGGCATTATCAGTGTTCCCCCGATTGAGATGTTTGGCATGACATTCAGTTCTTCACAACTGGTCCCGTTTTTTTATCTTGCCCTGGTGATGACCCTTATCTGCAGTGCAATTATTGTGGTGATCTTAAAATCCCACTGGGGAACGGCATTTCTGGCGCTAAAAGATTCTGAGGAGTTTGCCGCAAGTCTGGGAGTCAGCGCATTTAAATATAAACTTCTGGTGTTTGGGGTCACCTCTTTTATCACGGGTTTGTTTGGCGCTCTGTATGTGCACTATGTCGGCATCTTGTCGACCCGAATGCTGAGTATGGAAGTATTTACGGTGTTGCTGATCATGATTGTGGTGGGCGGTATCGGCCAATATCCCGGTGTTGTTCTTGGCGCCGTGGTAACGGTCACGGCCAATGAGCTTCTCAGACCCATGGGGATTTATCGTCTCCTGATCATGGGCGGTCTGGTGGTTGTGATTGTATTACTGCTTCCGGATGGGGTTACTGGTTTGATTCGAAAATTTACGACCCCTAAGTTAGCTGAAAAACACGAACAGGTTCATTCAGATAGCTGAACAAAAGAATGATTTATCATAGTCGGAAAAGGGATTTTAGTGTAACATCTCTAACTTATAAAACGGAGGAATTTAAGAAATGAAAAAGATTGGTTTGATGTCGTTGGTTGTTGCCATCTTCATGGTATTGGGATCATGGGCAATTGCCGCTGATACCATTAAAGTGGGTTGTGCGTTCTCTTTGACCGGAGATTATGCCGGTTCCGGAGATAATTATTTTAAAGGCGTTGAGATGGCCGTGGAAGAACTCAATGCAGCAGGCGGTCTTTTAGGCAAACAACTTGAAATTGTGATGTTTGATAATCAGGATTTTGCACCGGAAGTGGTTATGCAGGGTGCTGATTTTCTGATGGATCAAAAGAAAGTTGCCGTTGTCGTTGCAGGCTGGGCCGGCGCTGGAGCGGATGTCAGGGCATATGGAAAATACGATGCCCCATTTTTTATAGATGATGGTTCCCAGGCATCCGTTGATGTGTACAATGAAGATCCGGCAAAATATTATAATGCCTACTTTATGACCCCTGTTGCAGCAGACCAGGGCAGCAGTGTGTTTAACGTATTGCAGAAATTACCCTATGACTATCCCAATAAAAAGGTTGTGCTCATCAATACGGATGATGCCTGGGGTGGTGAAATAGGAGCGGTTATGGCCAAACGGTTTAAAGAAATCGGATGGGAAGTGGCGCTTCATGAAGTTGTACCTTACGGCACCAATGAGTGGGGCCCTATTTTAACCAAAATAAGACGGATCGAACCTGCCGTTATCCATTTTGAAATTGCTGCCTCACAGGAACCCATCACCTTTGTCCGCCAGTTCCTTAAAAAACCGACCAATACCATTATCAGTCTGGGATGGAGTATTACCCCGCTTGAGGTTGTCGGCACCCTGGGCAAGACAGCCGATGGTATTATGGGTGATATGCCCGCAGGCGTTCCCGTACCCCAGGCTCCCACGGCTGAAGCACAGGCATGGCTGGACAAATACAAAAAACGGTATAATCATGATCTGGGTGTGGGTTCCTTTGTCACCTATACCAGTTTTATGGCCTGGGCAGAAGCTGCCACGGCTGCTGGTGATGCATATGACTTTAAAGCCGTTAACAAGCATCTTAAGAACGTCCCGTACAAGGGCTTAATGGGGAACGTCACCTGGGGTGAAAGCAATACGTTGCATCCGCAATCCGGTGCTCCCATGGTTCACTATCAGGTTCAGAACGGTGAGCTGGTAACACTTTATACAGATCCCCCCGTAACACCTTACAAGGATAGCAAGTTCATTAAACCGCAGTGGATTAAATAACCAGGATAATTTGATAGCAAAACTTCGCCTCCAGCCAATGGCCTGGGGGTGAAGTTTTTTAAAAATAGATCAATACGCAAGGATGCAAAATGCCTGTCAAACACATTTTTTTATCTCCTGAACAGATTTTGTTCGGTATCGGAGCTGTTGAACAACTCGGAGATTGTGTGATTTCTCTAAAAGGGAAAAAGGTTTTTATTGTAACAGACAAGATTGTTGCGGGCCTGGATTCGTTTAACGCCGTGAAAACATCGCTTCGGCAGAAAAATATTGAATTTCATCTTTATACAGATGTTGAAGCCAATCCAACTGACCTGCAGATCGATAACGGGGCAACAGTATACACGCAGACGAATTCTGACACCATCCTGGCCGTTGGCGGCGGAAGTTCCATTGACAGCGCAAAAGCCATTGGCATCGTTGTCCGTAACGGCGGATCAATACGGGATTATGAGGCATATGATTCCGTTGTCAACACCATTCCGCCCTTGATAGCGATCCCCACAACGGCGGGTACGGGATGTGAGGTGTCTGCCTGGGCCGTAATCACCAATACCCTGAAAAACTACAAATTCTGCCCGGGCGGGGTGCGCATCATCCCTAAAATTGCCCTGGTGGATCCTGAATTGACGGCCAGCATGCCCCCGGGCATCACGGCTGCCACGGGCATGGATGCGCTCAGTCATGCAATTGAGGCCATCTGCAGTCCCTATGCCATGCCCCAGACAGACGCATATGCGTTTTCAGCGATAAAGCTGGTTGTAAAACATCTGGGTTCAGCCGTGGCTGACGGGAGCAACATGGCAGCCAGAGAGGGTATGGCAATGGCTGCTTTAGAAGCAGGACTTGCCATGAATGCCAATACGGGCGGGGTTCACGCCCTGGGTCACCAGCTCAGCACACAATATGGTATCCCCCATGGTGTAGCCATGGGAATCATGATGCCAATAATCATGGATTTTAATACCATCGCCTGCCTGGATCAAATGGCAGATATTGCCAAGGCCATGGGAGAGGATATAACGGGGTTGAGTAAACAAGACGCAGCAGGCAGGGCTCCGGCCGCAGTACTTCAATTGCAGAAAACGCTCGGGCTTCCGACATCATTATCAGAGTGCAATGCTGATCCAATGCTGATACCCGTCTGCGCAAAATGGGCAATGACGGATACGAGCATACCTGGAAACCCGCGAAAGATGACCCAGGAACAGATAGAAGGGCTTTTTAAAAAAGCTTTTAACGAACAGGTCAACTAGAAAACATGAGAAGCTTACAAGATAATTAATTTATAAGAGAGGATATTATGAATTTGTATGCTGGGAAAATACTTATTATTGATCTTTCCAAGAAGAGTGTTTCAATTCAGCCCCTGCGCAAGGAATGGCTGAAAAAATACTGGGGAAGCTGGGGGCTGGCATTGCGATATTACTATGACAGTGTTACAGCCGATGTGGATCCGTTATCACAGGAGAATACAATGGTGATCATGACGGGTCCTTTTTGCGGGACCCTGGTTCCCACATCTTCCAGGTTTTGTCTGGTTTCCAAATCACCTTACACGGGAACTGTTTTTGAAACCAACACGGGGGGCAGCTTTGGGCCGGAACTTAAATTTGCCGGTTATGACGGCATCATCATTAAGGGAAGGGCTGAATCACTTCAGTATTTACGAATAGCAGATGACACGGTGAGCCTTGAGGATGCACAAGATTTTGCCGGCAAAGGTATTTTTGAAACTGAAAGTCTGCTCAGGGAAGCCGCAGGTTTGCCTGAAGGGAAAACCCTTTCCATTGGACCTGCCGGTGAAAACCTCATCGGATACGCCTGTGTTGGAACTGAAAGCTATCGTCAAATGGGGCGGGGCGGAGCAGGCGCTATTTTTGGCAGCAAAAATTTGAAAGGCATTATCTGCCGCGGCACCGGCAGTATCCAGGTGGCGGATATGGAAGGCTTTCGAGAAAAAGCGTTTCAGTACAAAAACGACAATGTATTAACGGATGCCAATCTCTGGGCATCAACGGATGGTACGCCCGTTCTGGTGGATGTCATAAATGAAATGGGAATTCTGCCAACCCGCAATTTTACCTATGGCACTTTTGACGATCGGGCCGGTATTAATACAACGGCTGTCAAAGCTGCTAAAAAAGGTGACCGGGCCTGTGTCTCATGCCCATTGGCCTGTGGTAAATTCACCCATATCAATGGGATTGAGATGGAAGGCCCTGAATATGAGACCCTGTGCCTGGCAGGTTCTAATTGTGAAGTCAACGAGCTTGAGAAAGTCAGCCACTTTAACCGGCTGTGTGATGATTTAGGTCTGGATACAATGTCCTGTGGCAACACGGTGGCTTTGGCAATGGATCTTGCTGAAAAAGGACGTCATGATTTTGGTCTCAGATTTGGAAAGACCAAAGATTATCTTGAAATTGTGACGGAAATTGCCACCCTGTCTACAACAAGGGGCAAAGAACTGGCCATGGGAGTCAAACGGCTGGCAGAAAAATATAAGTCCCATGATCTTACAACACAAATAAAGGGGCTGGAAATGGCAGCCTATGAACCCCGGGGCAATTATGGGATGGGTTTAAGTTATGCCACCAGTGAACGGGGAGCATGCCACATGAGGGCATTCACGGGTTTTTCCGAAGATGTTTTTAACCTTGAAAAACAGGCCCGGGAAGTCGTGAAAAGTCAAAACTTTAATTGTATCAAATGGTCTACTGGCTTGTGCGATTTCTGGGGCAGTGTGACCCATGAGATTCTGGCAGATCTTTTAAGCTGCGGTCTGGATGAAACCGTCACCCCTTCGGAACTGGCTTTGGCCGGAGAAAGAATATGGAATTTAAGCCGTATTTTCAATCTTCAAGCAGGATTCACCATAGATGATGACAGCTTGCCTGAAAAAATAATGAACCAGCCCCTTGAAAAGGGACCCCATGCCGGCAATGTATTTAAAGAAGAAGATTTTAAAACAGCTTTGAAATTGTTTTATCAACTGCGGGGGTGGGATGAGAAAGGTGTCCCTTCTCAAGAGAAACTGGCCCAACTGGGTTTGGATGATTTATATCATTTTTGATCCTAAGGAGAAATATTGATGGAAAAAATACTATATGCCATACCTGATCTGTGCACTGGATGTAATCGGTGTGTCTATGCCTGCTCTGCGATCAAAGAGGGTAAATTCTACCCGTCAAGATCCAGGATTCATATCAGCAATTTTTCTTTAAATGGGTATTCCGTTCCCAATATCTGTTTTCAATGTCCTAAACCCGACTGTCTTACGGCATGTCCCTGCAAAGCGATCAGCCAGCAGGAAAATGGAATTGTTCAGGTTGACACGGAAAAATGCGATGGTTGCGGCGAGTGTGTTGCAGCCTGCCCCTATGGCGCAATTGACCAGGATGATAAGGGATTGGCCTATAAATGTGATTATTGTGGCGGAGATCCCAATTGCGTTACAGAATGTACCCCAGGCGCCATTGTCTATCAGGCGGAGGACAAAGAACTTCGACGGCTGCGGGGATTACAGATGAAGCAGCGGTTAACGTCAAAAAAGGCTGAAGACAAGCGGATCCAGGTGGGCAGGCAAATAATGAGGCTTGCACGGGACTGAATAGTGTTTGAACGAAAACTCACCCATCTGCTTCGTTGCTGCAAAGTCCTGAAATCCTCATGTACAGTAGTACACTCCGGTTTCAGGATTTCTTGCGCCTTGCATATGGGCAACTTTTCGCCCAAACACGGGTTTTCGGTCAGCCACTAAATAGATGAAACAAGGCTGGCGTGGCCGTTAGTAATTAAATTTGCCTGGTCTGGTCGTTTTGACATACCTATATAAAATAAGGAGAAACCATGCCAGGCTCAAAATTTTTTTCTGAGAAAAAATGTCAGATATGGGGTTGGCTACTGTTCATCGTATCTGCTCTTTTTTATGGCGCAGCAGCCATCAGGAACGGTGATCTGCTCGGCATCCTGGGCAGCCTGGCTTTCCTGGTGGCCTGTTTTGTTTTTCTTGCGCCCTATATTTTCCCGGGCCGATTCCGTTAAAAGGGTCATTCCAAAAAAATGAATCAACCCATCAAAACCGGTCGAATCGCTATTATCGGCGCGGCCCTTCTGGCGCTTTTCCTGGGGGCCATGGATGCCCTTGTCATTTCTGCGGCCATGCCCACCATAATTACGGAACTGGGTGGTCTTCACCTGTATGCATGGGTCTATTCAGCCTATTTTCTGGCAAGGGCCGTTGCATTGCCCGTATTTGGAAAGCTGTGTGATCTGTTCGATACCAAACGGTTATTTTTATTTTCCATAGGGCTTTTTATTTTAAGCTCTGTGGCAGCAGGTGCATCTCCATCCATGGCATTTCTGATCGCAGCCCGGGTATTCCAGGGAATCGGGGCAGGAGGGATTTTTGCACTGGTCTATATTGTATTGTCTGATATTTCCCTGCCGGGTCAGCGGGCAAAAACCCTGTCGTTTGCAAGTTCCATCTGGGGGATTTCAAGCATTATCGGACCGACCCTGGGAGGCTTTATTGTTACCTATTTCTCATGGAGATGGATTTTTTATATCAATATGCCGCTGGGGATTCTCTCATTTGTCGGGATCGGTATTTACCTTAAGGAAATCAGGGAAAAACAAAAAACGGTCTTTCTGGATATTTCAGGGGTCATCTTTTTGTCCGGCTTTATCCTTGCGTTATTAACCCTGTTCATCACAGGGGGCAGGGAATTTGAATGGTCCTCCTGGCCCATGATGAGTTTATTTTTTGTAACGCTTGTTTTTGGAGCCGGGTTTTTTCGGGCTGAAAATCGGGCAAAAGATCCCATCCTTGATCTTCGCTTTTTCAGACACAGGCAATTTGCCTATGGCAATCTTGCCGCCTTTTTCAGCAGTTTTTCCATTTTTTCGCTGTTTGCCTATGCACCCCTGTTCCTTCAGGGGGCTCTGGCCCAGACCCCCATGCAGGTGGGCTGGGCCATGCTGTCATTGAGTCTTGGATGGTCTGTGGGGTCTTTGGTGCTGGGCAGGATCATGGGCCGGGTCGGCGCAAAAACAGCAGCCCTGGCAGGAGGGTTGCTGATGGTGACGGGCAGTGCCCTGACCTTTGGATTTGGCCTCACCACCACCATGGTTCACAGTTTTATCGTATTTCTGGTGATGGGACTGGGTATGGGCTTTATTACGCTTTCCACGTTGATTCTGGTCCAGGAATGCCTGTCCCCAAAAGACCTTGGTGTGGCAACCTCATTTCATCAATTTTCCCGGACATTTGGCGGAACCATTGGTGTCGGGATTTGTGGCGGATTTGCCACTTCAGGGATTTTGAACCGCCTGGAAGCGGTCTCACATGTTTTGAACCCGCAGCTTTTGGCCCAGCTCCGGGAGAGCATGGAGAATCTGTTTAAACCTGAATTTACAGCCCTGCTGACCCAGAGCGCAAAACAGGTGCTTCAGCAGGCCGTTTTAAACGGGGTCTCATCCATTTTCCTGATTGTTTTTATATCCGCCATACTGTGTCTTGTTTTCTGTCTTCTGCTTCCAAAAGATGCAGGACAGGAGAGTCAAAAAAAAATTAAAGCCTGAACCGTTTACCGTTCACCACTGTTTTATGGACGCAGATTGGCGCAGATAGTCTCAGATTAAGTGTTTTGAAAAACTGCGTTAATCTGCATCCTATTTTGGAAACTTATATTTTTCTGAGTCTATAGGGTCGAAATTAGGCTTATACACATAAACCAAAGGTTGTATTAGTCCTTTAAATTTTCAGGAATGATGCAAACAGGTATGGGATCCATTTTATGTTGGTTGGCCGAATGAAATTTGCTGTAAATGGCAATAATTTTTTTTTGGCGTTCGTTCAAAGGGCTTTTTGGCAAAGGGTCTCTGGGGGAAGAAGCCAGATACTGCATGGCCCATTCCAATTCTGAATAGGAAGCACCGATCTGACTTTCATCCGTCCGATTGTCTTCCCACAGGCCATCTGTGGGGGCTGCCGTGAGAATTTCCGCTATAATGCCCATCTCTTTTCCCAGGTCATACACCTGGGTTTTGGTAAGATCGGCAATGGGGGAAATATCCACGCCGCCATCCCCATACTTGGTATAAAAACCAACCCCAAAATCTTCAACTTTATTTCCCGTCCCCACAACCAGCATTTTGTGGCTGGAAGCAAATGCATACAGGGTCAGCATCCGAAGCCTTGAGCGGGTGTTTGCCATGGTCAGACCGTCTTGAATATCAGTGGGAAAACTGTTTTTAAGCTGATCAAAAACCGGTGAAAGGTCAATGTCCATACCCGTTACGGAATGAAATTTCTGTTTGAGCCATTTAATATGGGCAAACGACCGTGATATCTGGTCTTTTGCCTGGAAAATTGGCATGTTAAGGGCAATGACAGGCTTGCCCGTCCTGGCACACAGACATGATGTAACGGCAGAATCAATGCCGCCTGAAACGCCAATGGTAAAGCCTGATAAACCAGACTTGCCAAGATAGTCATCCATCCAATGGACAATATGATCAATTATTTTGGCTGTTTTCATCACAAAAATCTCCCAGGGATTTTATTGCCCGTCGTTTGGGGCGGTATGGTTCATTGACCTGCCCCCAGTTCTTTTTTGGCGGTCTTTAATATCCGGTCCAGCTCCTGTGACAGTTTTTCTTCCAGAGGGGGCACAATATGCGTATCCATTATGGCTGATCTTTTTTCTTCAGCCCGGTCAACAATGGTCTTGGAATCTTTCTGCCATTCTAAAAAGGGACGATTGTCAAAAAGAGAGGGCTTGAAACGGGACTCTTTGCGCAGGTGTTTGAAGGTGTGCGGGTCTTCAAGATATTTGCCCTTATGGTTATCCCGGATAATAACTTCGGCTGCCAGTGTTTCCGGGTTTATGTCGATTCCTTTCAGCAATCTTTTTGCATAGGCAATCATTTCATTTTCGATCACGATCATATGGGGACTTGTGGCCAGGCCGTTTTCAATGCCACCCACACCTCCGACTTCATTGATGCCGGCAAGTGCTGTCATGGTAAGGCTTGTGCCCCTTTCAAACATGATCTGGTGGGCCTGGCAGGAGTTGCCCATCACAGGAGATGTCGCAGCAGGTAATTCATAATGGCGGGCCAGCTGCATAAGGGCTGTCTCAACAAGCATTATTTCAGGATTGACAAACTGGGTATAGCCTCTGCCCATGTCCATGGACTGAACCAGGGCATAGTACCAGGAGGGAATGCCGGGACACAGGGTTTGCAGCACAACCAGACTGCCAAGGGCTTCAGCATTGGTCTGTGTGATGGTGCCGGCCAGGGTAAAAGGTGCATTGGCACCGATGATGGGAGCCAAAGGAACCCTTACGGGAAGGTTGTATTCGCCATACAATAATAGTCTTTCAATTTCATCATAAGGAAAATTAAGCGGCGCGATTAGACAGACAATGCCGCTGCAGACAGGCCGTTTGCGCAATGCCTGTTTCCCGCCGGCAACGGCTGCCATCATTTCAAGCTGGTATTTAAGATTTTTTGAATCCGTGGTAAGGGCCCATATGTGTTTTCGGCCGTTTTCCAACATGATTTTCAGGGTTTCAATGTCATAGGTCTCAAGTTGGATGTCCTGGGGTGTCAATGCTCCAAGGATATTTATGTTTTCAAGTGAGTCCACAAGATGGGCCATGTCACCGCAGTCCTTTATGCTGATGGGACGCATCTTGCTGGTGATCATATCATAGAGATTGATGGCGCCACCCACGGTTCGGAATGACGGCATCTGATCCAGACCTGTTTTGCCGGCCGAAAAATCAAATTCAGCCGTTCGCCCGGCACAGGTAAAGCTTTCAGGGGCAGTTTTTAATGCCTGTTCAACCATGTCAGAGGATAGATAGACCCTTTGGTTTTCTTTTTCCACCCGTGCGCCGGCCCCGGCCAGTTTTTCCAGGGCCACGGGGTGGTCCATTCGCAATCCGGTTTTTTCAAGAACCTTGATGGAGGCCTCATGAATCTGGCCAAGCGTTTCATCCGTAAGTATGTTGTAGAAATTGTCTATCATGGTTCATCCTTTGCAAAAGGTAACTGGTAAATGGTTTGGTGTATTTTGAGCTTTTATCTTTCCTAAAGGGCTTTGGCAAGAAATAAATACAGTTTAAATTTCTTTTTTATTTTGAAACAGGATTTCAAGGATCTGCATGATGTCATGGTCTGCTGTGGATGCCTTAAGGGTGCAGCCACCGGCACCGGCATGTCCGCCGCCACCAAATCTGCCCAGAAGATTGCCGATATTGACAAGGCAATCCCGGTTAAAAATATTGCGTCCGATGCTGATCAATACCTTTTCTTTTTTTGGGCTGTCAAATCTGATTTTAACACTGGCATAACATTCCGGAAACAGTGAATAGGTTAAAAACCGGTTGCCTCCGGGTACTTTGTCAAGATTCCTGAAATCCGTGATGGATACGTTTTGTTCGATTTTTGTGTGCTGGATTAAATGCTTTTCATAGACACTGTTTTCAGCAATAACCGTTTCACAGCGGCTTTTTATTTCCCGTTCTTCAAGAATCTGATCAATGTCCCTGGTCCTTAGAAGATCAACCAGCCGATTCCAATAGGGGCGGTCTTGAAAGCCGATGTTCTTGATGGTCATGGACAACAGAATATACGGGTGGTTTTCAGGGTGGTGTACCTGGTCCCGGGTTAAAGCGGCAGCATCGATGATATCCGTATTGATGACCAGTTCATCATACCGATTGTCAAGACTTCCCTTTTTTTTGTAGCAGTCGTAAATAACCCGGGCAGCCGAAGGAGCAATATCAAATGCACCCTCAAAACTGGTTTCGGGCTTATTGGAGATGTGGTGGTCAAACCATAGGGAGCAATGGGGTGAATAAGGCAGATTTGCCAGAATATCCCCTTTTAAAATATGCGCTTCCCCTTTTTGAATATCATTGGGTTCAATCCACAGAATATCAGCATCAATTTTCTCAACCTGATAAAGCAGGACGGCGCAGACAATTCCGTCAAAATCGGGCCGGGTTACAATTCTCATAGGTCATCTCCTTTATGGTGAAGTGTTCTGTTCATACCAGAACGGGAAAATTATATCACAAAATAATAAATATCAGGTTTTAATAATTAAAAAAATAAAATATGTGTTAAAATTCATTTAATCAGGATGGAAAAAATATCTATCTGTTCAAGCACCCCCTTTATGGGGCAAATGCCAGGCGCTTCTTTTTTTGTCCGGATAAATATTATATGCAATCCATAAAATCAGTACGGAGAAATGATTTGCTTTTGAAAAACAATCAACACACCAGGGATGAACACTATTTTTATTCCATTGAAAATCAACGGACAACAACTATAAAAATCAAACGGTCTATTTTTATCTGTACTCTGGAATATGTGGATTCCATTGAAACGGCAAAGCAATTTATTACCCGGATTTCAAAGAGTAATAAAACAGCCACCCATAATTGCTGGGCATATATTTTAGGCGAAAAAGGGGACGTTTTTCATTGTTCTGATGCCGGAGAACCCTCTGGAACCGCGGGTAAACCCATGCTGAACACACTGCAACACCATGGCATGACAAAGATTGCAGCCGTTGTGACCCGGCATTTCGGGGGTGTCAAGCTGGGTGTCAGGGGTTTGATTGACGCCTATGGTGCCGCAGTAAAACATACCCTGGATGTAAACCCGCTTAAACGACTGGTTCAGGCCATAGATATTGATGTTGAATCCTCTTATGAGTTTAACGATATTCTGATGAATCAGATCAAAAATTTTCTGACCCGGGTCAAGAATACCACCTATACGGATAAAATTGTCCATCGAATTGAAATTGAGCTTAAAGATTATTCCCAGGTGGAAACACTGCTCTGTGAATACCAGTCCCAGGGAAAATTGAAATTCAGCAGGGTTCTGGAACAATGAATTA
>Ga0180007_10005845_pt1 | contig 12240 bp, 12 predicted proteins | sample MM_PC_MetaG_FD_121122 | JGI IMG/M metagenome (GOLD analysis project Ga0180007, IMG submission 121122) | Groundwater microbial communities from the Aspo Hard Rock Laboratory (HRL) deep subsurface site, Sweden - MM_PC_MetaG | ecosystem: Environmental > Aquatic > Deep subsurface > Groundwater...
CCAGCCATCCCCTCACCCGCTCCCTGGTGGAGTCACTGCGCTACCTGGAGGGCGGCCATGCCTGAGGAGCTGCTGCGCCTGGCCGGGGTGAGCAAGAGCTACCAGGCCTCGGGACCGCCGGTGCTGGGCGGGGTGGATCTGACCATTCGTGCCGGCCAGACCTTGGGCCTGAGCGGGCCCAGCGGCGGCGGCAAGAGCACCCTGGCCCGCATCGCCCTGGGCCTGGAGCGCGCCCAGGCGGGCACGGTCTTTTTTCGAGGCCGCGACCTGCGGGCCATGGGCCGGGCGGAGCGGCGGGAGTTTCACCGCCAGGTGCAGGTGGTGTGGCAGGATCCTTATTTATATTTGCCGCCCCAGTTCAACGTAGCCCGCCTGGTGGCCGAGCCCCTGGCCGTGCATGGCCTGGCCCCGCGCTCCCAGCGGTCCGAACGGGTGAAAGAGTTGCTGGCCCTGGTGGGCCTGGAGCCCGGCCTGGCCCATTCCAAGCCCCACCAGCTAAGCGGCGGCCAGTGCCAGCGGGTGGCCCTGGCCCGAGCCCTGGCCTGCCGTCCGGCCCTGCTCATTCTGGACGAGGCCCTGGCCGGGCTGGACACCATCAGCCAGGCCGGGCTGGTCAAGCTGCTGGGCGGCATTTGCCGGGAGCGAGAGCTGGCCCTGCTGTTCATCGCCCACGACCCCAAGCTGATCAGGCTGATGTGCCAACGGCAGGCGGAGTTGCAGGGCGGCAGGCTGAGGGAGCGGCCCGTGCCCTGAGCGGCGGGGCAGGCAAAAAATTTGAACGGCCGGTCGAGGTGGCGCGGGCGGTGGAAGCCGCCCAATTGGCGAGAAGCCGAGGCCATGACTGGCCGTACCTGACCGTAGAAATATAGGGATTGGGCCATGAAGGCGCGTGCCTCCCTTTGGAGGCGCCTTGGTGGCCTTTTGTCTTTTTGCCGAGCAAAAGCATCTGGTCCTGCCGAGGCCCATGCGCAAAAACAAAACCAACAGGAGAAGGACCAGGAAGATGGGTGCAAAAACAAGACTGAAATTATTAACCCCGGCAATGGCGGCAATGTGCCTTATCGCCGCCATGTGGGCGGTCCCGGTTTGGGCCGATGAAGCCACTGCCGAGGTCACCGATAAAAAAGCTCAAGAATCGGGGACGCAGGAAAAGAACCAGGAATCGTCTCACCGCAAGATATTGCAGCTGGACGAGGTGGTGGTCACCTCCGAGGAGTTCCAGGCCGAGTTGGAGACCCCCAACATGGAGGTGATCGACCCGGACCGCTTCCCCATGAGTTTGGGCGGCACCCTGGACACGGTGCTGGAGCGCCAGGCCGGCATCCAGGTGTCGCGCATCCAGCAAATGGGCACATCCATTGACGACGATTCCATCAAGATACGCGGCTTCGGGGCCCGGCGCATCAAGGTGACCCGCAACGGACGGCTCATGAACACCTCGGGCGTGGCCGGCGGCTACTTCATCGACTGGAACCAGATCCCCCTGTACAACGTGGAAAACGTGGAGGTCATCAAGGGCGTGGCTGATCCCCGCTGGGGCAACGTACTTGGCGGCGTGGTCAACCTGGTGCTCAAACAGCCGCCCCGCGACGCGCCCAAGACCGAGATATCGACCCTTTACGGCAGCTACAACACCTGGGGCGTGAGCCTGTGGCACGGCTACAAGCCGGGCCGCTTCGAGTACTCCATCGCCGCCCGCAAGCTGGACAGCGACGGCTACCTCTGGAACGGCGAGCAGCGTCTGGCCAACATTGACCTGCACCTGGGCTATGACCTGCCCACCGACACCAATATCTGGCTGGATGTGCTCTACTCCAAGCAGAAAAAAGGCTTCATCGTAGCCAACCGGGCGAACAAGAAGTACGGCGAGCCGGGCTACAACAGTCCCATTAACCCGGACTACCCGGCCTCGGACGGCGAAATCATGTACGGCGGCATGGGGGCCTACTCCGAGACGGGAAGCTGGTGGGAAAAGGAGCGCTGGCTCTTTGAGTTGGGCGCCAAGCAGGACTTCCACCAGTACGGCAACATGGAACTGCGCTATTGGCAGAACTACGGCAACCGTGAGGCCTACAACACCCGCGAGAATCTGGACCGGGTGTTCCATAAGAAATGGTTCGACGACCGCTCCTGGGGGCTGGACGGCTCCTACTCCGTGGACATCGGGGACCACACCTTCATGGCCGGGGCCAGCTACGACTACCTGAAGGACGACGGCGATGAAAACTACCCTGACGACTTTAGGTCTTACTTCCGCAACGGCTACTACGTGGCGGCCAAAAACCTTGGCGCCTACGCCATGGCCGACTTCCGCTTCTTTGACAAGAAGTTCTGGATCACTCCCGGCGTGCGCTACGAGAGCTACAACGGCGAAGCCGGACCAGGCGGCGTGGCCGAGGAGATTCCCGACATCAGCATGGACGGCTGGGCTCCTTCGCTCAAGCTGACTTACAACTACCAGAAGAACGCTTTGGTCTACTTCAGCGTGGCCCGGGCCCTGCGCATGCCCACCCCGCCGGAGCACTACTGGCACTACGACGCCGATGACGCGGGGGTGGACACCAGCAACCTGCCTTTTGAAAAAGAGGACGGCTTCATGCTCCAGGCGGGCTGGCGCACCACGCTGCCCACCCGCACCCAGATCGAGCTGTCGCCCTATTACTACCGCATCAAGAACTACATCCAGTTCGACCTGATCAACTTCGTGGCCTACAACATCGACCAAGCCGACATCTGGGGCCTGGAGTTCCAAATCTCCCAGCAGTTGCCCTACGGTTTCAGCGCCTTTTTCAACTACACCTATCAAAAGAGCAAGACCGAGGGAGACCCCTTTGTAGACAACTTCGTGGACCCGGCGGACCGGGACTTCGACGAGGTGCCGGGCCTGCCCGAGCACATGGCCAACATCGGCCTCCAGTTCAAAGCGCCCAATGGGGCCAAGATCGCCGGTTTCGTGCACATCGTGTCCAGCCAGAAGGTCATCTACAACAACAACACCCTATACAACACCGACTTGAGGGTGCGTGAGCAGGACGGCTACACCACCCTGGACTTCGAGGCCAGCTATCCCTTCCTGAAGTACTTCACCGTCAGCGCCTTTGCCCGCAACATCCTGGACGAGGACTACCAGGAGCGCTTCGGCTATCCGGCGGCCGGGGCCAACTACGGGATGGTGCTGTCCGCCAAGTTCTAGACCAAACAAACGGCCCGGACCGAGTCACCGGTCCGGGCCGCTGATTATGCGGGCTGCTTCCTGGGTAGGGACCCACCCGGCAATCCCCGGGCGGGCCTCATCCCAAGATAATTTGCAGCGTTAGGCTTTAGTCCTGCAGGACCTTCTCGCCCTGGGCCCGGCCCAGGATCTCGTACTTGCCGTCCTTGACCTGAATCAGGAACTCGTCCAGCACGATCTGGTTGTTCTTGTCGAAGTAGATGTCGCGGCCCTGCACGCTGGGGTACTTGACCTTGGTCAGGGCGTCGCGCACCGCCGCCGGAGCGGTGCTCTTGGCCAGCGCCATGGCCTTGGCCACGATGTACACCGTCTCATAGCCGCTCATGGCGAACTTGTCCGGCACCTCTTTGTAGGCCTTCTGGTAGGCCTCCACGAACTTCTTGTTGGCCGGGGTGTCGATGTTGGGCACGTAGCGGGTGGGGCCGGCCAGGCCGTTGGAGTTGGCGCCGGTCAGCTTCATGAAGTCGGGGTTGAAGTAGGCGCTGGTGGGGTCCAACAGGCGAACTTGTTTGGTCAGGCCGATCTCGGCCATCTGGTTGGTGGCCACGGAGTGCTCGGCGGTGTTGGCGATCAAGGCGATTCCGTCAGGCTTCTTGGCGCGGATCTTGGTGAGCAGGGTGTAGTAGTCGGTGGCGCCCTGGGGGTGATACTCCACCGCCACGACCTCGCCGCCTTCCTTCTTCACCAAGGCGCTAAGCGACTCCACGCCGCCCCGGCCATAGTCGTCGTTGCGGGCCAGGAAAGCCCAGCGCTTGATCTTCAGGGAATTGATGGCCTCCTTGACAAAGGCGCGGGCCATCATGTCGGAGTTGTCGCAGTTGCGGAAGATCCACTGGTTGCCCTGCTTGGTGATGGGCGGGGCGATGGAGATGGGGGTGATCTGGGGCACCTTGTTGCGCTTGGCCACCTCGGCGTCGGCCAGGGTGGAGGTGCTGCAGAAGTCGCCGATGACCACGGACACCTTGTCGCGGGTCATGAGCTTTTCCACCGCCGCCACGGACATGCGCGGGTTGCAGGTGCTGTCTTCCTTGACGATCTCGATGGGCATCTTCTGGCCGTTGAAGTCGATGCCGCCGGCGGCGTTGATCTGCTTCACCGCCAGGTCGATGCCGTTGAAGGTGCGGGTGCCGTCGGAGCCCACCGGACCGGAGAAGGGCAGGACCACGCCTACTTTCACCGGTCCCGCCGCCCAGGCCGCCGTGGCCATGAGGGCTATGATAGCCGTCGTCAAAATCGCTATTTTCTTCATGTATCTTTCTCCTCTGCTGTGTGTGCTCAGTGAGAGCCGATTTTCTGAAACCGCCAACCAATAAGAGCCGGCCGTTGACCGGCGCGAAAATCTATAAAAGCAGCGACATTTTCTGGATGCGCGCGCTCAGGGGGGTGAGGGGCTCTATTTTTGCGCCGGTCAACTCCACCCGCCAGGGCACCTCCACCGGAGCCAGGCCGATTTCCTGGTAGGCGTAGACCACCCGGTACACGCCGTGCCCCAGCTTTTCGGCCCGCCAGCCCAACACCCCGATGCCCCGGTTGGACTGGGGCTTCCATTGGCGCATGTTCAGCTCCATCAGGCTGCCGATGGTCTCGGGCCCGCCTTGTTGGCCGCCATAGCTCTCCACCAGGCGGCAGGCCCGCGCCCCGTCGGGGTCCGGGGACGCCGCCGGGGCGGCCGCCACGGCCGAGGCCCCAAGCAGGCAGCAAAGAATGAAGCTAAATGCCCAGGTATGCTTCACGCACATACTCGTCATTCAATAGGTCGCTGGAGAGGCCCGAGGCCCCGATCTTGCCGCTTTCGATCACATAAGCCCGGGTTGAGTTTTCCAGGGCCATGTAGGCGTTCTGCTCCACCAGCAGGATGGAGATGCCTTCCTGGTTGATGGTGCGGATCATCTCGAAGATCGACTCCACCAGGATGGGGGCCAGGCCCATGGAGGGCTCGTCGAGCATCAAGAGCTTGGGATCGGCCATCAGGGCCCGGCCGATGGCCAGCATCTGCTGCTCGCCGCCCGACAGGCTGCCCGCCATCTGGCGGGGGCGCTCGGCCAGGCGGGGAAAACGCTCGTACACGTAGTCGGTGAGCTCTTGCCGGCGCTTCGCGTCGCCCAGCACCATACCGCCCATGTTCAGGTTCTCGGCGATGGTCATGTCCGGGAAGACCTGGCGGCCTTCGGGGCAGTGGGCGATGCCCAAGCGCACCACCTGGTGGGGCGGAGCTCCGGTGAGCCTTTGGCCCTGCCAGGTGATTTCACCGCTCTTGATCTTGACCATGCCCTGGATGGCCCGGAGGGTGGTGGACTTGCCTGCCCCGTTGGCGCCGATGAGGGCCACGATTTCCCCGGACTCCACGGTGAGCGACACCCCGCGCAGGGCGGGGACGTTGTCATAGGAGACACGGACGTCTTTTATATCAAGCACTGGCCTGCCTCCCCAGATACACCTCGATCACCTTGGGGTTGGCGCGGATATCCTCCGGCTTCCCCTCGGCGATGAGCTCGCCGTAGTCCAGGACGAAAACCCGCTCGGAAATGTTCATCACCAGGCGCATGTTGTGCTCCACCAGGCCCACGGTGATTCCGGTCTCCTGAATCTTGCGGATGGTGCCCAGCATGCGCAGAGATTCCATGGGATTCATGCCCGCGGCGGGCTCGTCCAACAGAAGAAGCTTGGGCTCCACGGCCAGGGCTATGGCGATGTTCAGAAGTTTCTGTTCGCCGTAAGGCAGGTTCTGGGTGATGAGGTCCCGCATGTCGGCCATACCCATGAATTCCAAAATCTCCAGGGCGTGCTCGCGCTTGCTTTGCTTTTGATCCCGGGCGGCCCGGTTGGCCAGCAAGGACTGCCACAAGGTAGTGTGGTCGTGCAGGTGATGACCGATCATCACCGCGTCCAGCACGGTGAGGTCGCGGAATATCTTGGTCTGCTGAAAGGTGCGCACCACACCCAATTGGGCGATGTCCGAGGTGGGCAGATGGCTCATCTCGGTGCCTTGAAAACGCACCGAGCCCGAGTCGGCCCGGGTAACCCCGGTGATAAGGTCGAACAGCGTGGTTTTGCCCGCCCCGTTGGGGCCGATGATGCTGACGATCTCGCCTTCCTGGATGCTCAGGCTGATGTCGCTGTTGGCGTCCACGCCACCGTAGGACTTCGATAGATTGCTGATCTTTAGAAAATCCATGATTCTTTCCGCCGCCTAATTTCCCAGCGGTGCGCCGCGCTGCTTGAACTGGTCCACGAAGCCCACGATGCCCTTGGGCAGGAAGATGACCACCATCATCAGCATCAGGCCGTAGATGACGAACTGAAGGTCCCCGGCGAAGCGCAGCACCTCGGGCAGGCCGGTGAGGATTACCGCGCCGATTAGCGGCCCAACTATGGTTCCCCGTCCGCCGATGATCACCATGGTCACCAGGTAGATGGATTCGCTCAGGGTGAAGGAATCGGGGCTGATGAACATGGTGTAGTGGGCGTATAGGCTCCCCGCCGCGCCCGCCAGGGCGGTGCTGATGACAAAGGCCAGCATGCGGCAGTTGCGGGGCTGCACCCCCAGGGAGGCGGCCAGCAGGGAGTCCTCCCTGGTGGCGATGAAGGCCTCGCCGAATTTGTAGCGCAACAGGTTGCGCACCAGGATCAGCACCACGATCATCACCGCGAAGGCCAGGTAAAAGAAGGGAAGCTTGTCGCCGAAGGAGATGCTCCAGCCGAAAAGGTCCAGGGTGCCCGGCGAGGGGATGCCCGGTAGGCCCATGGGGCCGCGGGTAAGGTCCACCAGGTTGATGATAAGCAGCACCACGATACCCTGGAAACCCAGGGTGGCGATGGCGAAGTAGTGCCCGCTCAGGCGCAGGGCCGGGATGCCGATGATGAATCCCATGATCCCGGCGGAGACCACCGACAGGGGGAAGGCCAGCACGAAAGGAAGGCCAACCTTGACCATGAGCAGGGCCGAGGTGTAGGCCCCGATGCCATAGAAGGCGCCGTGGGCCAGGGAAAGCTCCCCAATGTAGCCCACGATGATGCCCAGGCTCACCGCCAGGATGATGTTGATCACCGCGGCGATCATGATGTGCTGGTAAAAGGCCTCGTTGAACACCAGGGGCATGGCCAGCGCGGCCAGGATGAGAACCCCTTTGGGGGCTAACCTACGCACGGGCCCCTCCCTTGCTTCCGAAGATGCCGGTGGGCTTGGTCAGCAGCACCAGGATCATGATGGAGAATCCGATGATGTCCAGGAACTCGGCGGGCATCACCGCGCCGGCCAGGGTTTCCAAAAGACCCAGGCCCAGGCCCGCCACGATGGAGCCGGTGATGCTGCCCATGCCGCCCACCACCACCACGATGAAGGCCTTGACGATGATGTGGATGCCCATGGCCGGTTCGGTGACGAACATGGCCCCCACCAGGGCCCCGGCGATTCCCGCCAGCATGGAGCCGATGAGGAAGGTCGAGGCGAACACCCGGTCGGTGTTGACCCCCACGATGCGCGCGGCGGTGAAGTTCTGGGCCGTGGCCCGCATCTGGTTGCCCAGGGAAGAGTACTTTACGAAGTAGGCCAGCAGGGCCACCAACAGGACGGCCACCAGGACCACCAGCAGCCGCTGGGTGGTGAGGTAGACGTTGGCGAAATGGATGACCTGTTTCATGTAGGGAGAGGGGATGCGCCTGAGGTCCGGGCCGAAGATGAAGTTGATGCCGTAAAGCAGGAAGGTGGACAGCCCCACGGTGACCAGCACGTAGTTGATGGGGTGGGGGTCACGCCGCCTCAGGGAGCGGATGATGACCCTTTCGGTGATCAGGCCGAAGATGCCCACGATCACCGCCGTGGCCACGATGGCCAGCGGATAAGGCAGCCCCAGGTGGCTGACGCACAAAAAGGCTACAAAAGCCCCGATCATGTAAAACTCGCCGTGGGCGAAGTTGACCACGTCGATGATGCCGAATATCAGGGTCAGGCCCAGGGCCACCAGCACGTAGATGCTGCCCAGAACGATCCCGTTGATAATGAGTTGGGGGATGAATTCAATCATGTTCGCACTATCGCGCCGTCGCCGCATAAAGCGACGGGCAGCGGTCTTCCCAAAGGTCTACTTCATATTCGCCCGGTATCTTGACCATGCGCTTGTTTTGGGCGAGCGATAGGTCCAGCTCGGCCTGGATCACCCCTTCGGCGGGGCCGTCCAGGTTGGCGACGAAGTTGCCGTTGGGGTCGATGATCGCCGAGCGGCCGATGAACTCGACGCCCCGCTCGGTGCCCACCCGGTTGGAGGAGACGATCCACACCCGGTTTTCCGCCGCCCTGGCGGGCAGCAGCACGGTGGGGATCACCGTGGCCCCGCTGGGCCAGTTGCTCAGGCCGATGAGCAGGTCCGCCCCCTGGAGGGCCAGACATCGGGCCACCTCCGGGAAGCGCCACTCATAGCAGATGGCCAGGCCCACTTTGCCCAGGGGGGTGTCGAACAGGCCCAAGCGATCACCGGGAGTGGCAAAGCGGTCAAGGCCGATGTAGGGCATGTGGGTTTTGCGGTATAGGTGCACCTCGCCTTGGGGGGTGATGAACACTGCGGAGTTGTAAAGCGTCCCGCCCTGTTTCTCCGAGAGGCCCACGGCCAGGCAGCGCCCGTGCTCCTTGGCCACGGCGACAAGCTCGTCTACAAAGGGGCCGGGTATGGGGTCCGCGTAGGGCAGGGCTTCCTCGACGGAGGTGAAGGCGTAGCCCGAATTGGCGCACTCGGGAAACACCACCAGGTCCGCCTGGGTCTCCCGGGCCAGCTTCAGGATATTGGCTTTGTTGTCCTCCGGACGCGCCAGGGCCACGTCCATCTGGACCGCAGCGGCTTTCACCATGACAGCACCTCCTTGGGTAATTCGAAGGCAGCGGTAACCTCGCCGTTGACCACCTGGCAAATACGGGCGTTGCCCGCGATGGAGGCGAACATGTAGGCGTCGCTTTCGCTGACCCCATTGCGTTCCACCTGGGCCTTTACCGCCCGCCCCAAGGCGGCACGCACCGCCTGGTCCAGAGTGGGGGCCGAAGCCAGGAAAAGGGTCTTGTGAGGGGCCAGGATCACCGGCCCTTCCAAGGTGGTGTCCGGCAACAGGTCGATGGTCAGGGTCACCTCGGCGTCGATTTCCACCCCCGAGCCGCTCACCTCGCCCTCGCCCATGGCCGCGTGCACGTCGCCCAGGGAGAGGTTGCCGCCAGGCACCAGCACCGGCAGCAAGAGCTTGTGGCCCTGGGCCAGGTCCACGCAGTCCAGGTTGCCGCCGTGCACTCCGGGGGAGCGGGTGGCGATTTCCTGGGGCGTGGCCACCCCCACGATGCCCACCATGGGGCGTAGGGGCACGTGCAGGCCGGGAGCCAGCTCCACGTCGTCCGCCACCTGGAACTCGCGCACGTAATAGGGTGTCTCGCTCTCCACGCTGAGGATGCCCAGGCCGGGACGTATCCAGGCATGACCCGCCGGGGCCAGGTCGATGCGCTCGATGGTGACGGCCAGGGCGTCGCCGGGCTTGGCTCCCTCCACCGCGATCGGGCCGGTGACCGGCAGCAGCCGGGAGCGGTCCACCGGGGCGTTCAGGCCGGGGCGTATCTGCCCGTTGGAGGCGTCGCGGGTTTCCACCACCAGGCCTGTGCCGGGCTCGACCGTAAGCACCGGGGCCACGGACGCCGCAAAAATATAGTGGATGTGATCCTCGGTTCGGGTAAGTCGCATCTATCTAGACTCCGTGGCCCAGGTTGGCCGAGATTTCCAAAGCGGTTTTCTTGAGCAGGTTGCCCCACTCGGCGATCTTGCGGGAAGTCATGTTCACATGCAGGGTGCCGATGGCCATGCTGGCGGCCGGGTGGCCGTCCGCATCCAAAACGCACGCGCCCACGGCGGAAACGCCCGTGTCCACCTCCTGGTTGCTGAAGGAGTAACCCTTCTCCAGGATGCTGCGCCGCTCTTGCCGGACCTTTTCAATGGACACGATGGTGTGAGGGCTCACCTCCACGGGTGTGAAGTCCGCCAGGTAGTCCTCGAACTGCTCCTCGGGCAGGTAAGCCAAAAGGGCCTTGGCCGCCGCACCCACGTGCAAGGGCAGCCTGCGCCCCACGTCGCAGAAAAAGCTGATGCGCGATCCACCGTAAAGGCGGTCCACGAAAACCACCTCCCTCTGATTTTGGTCCATCACCGCCACGGTGATGTCCTCGCCCACCTCCAGGGCCAGGCCCTGCAACACGTCATGGGCGATGGTGTGCACCGTCTGGCCGCTCTGGAATTTGCGCGCCAGGGCCAGCACCGAATAGTGGAGGCGGAATTTTTTGGTTTTGGGGTTTTGAAAGAGAAAGCCGCTGGCGACAAGGGTGTGCAAGGCGCGGTGGGCTTTCATCTTGGGGATGCCCACGGCCTGGGCAATCTCGGCCAGGCTGGCTTCATAAGGCAGGTCGGCGAAAGCCCCTAAAACCGTCAGAACGGTCTGGGCTGACTTGAGGACGGCGGCGCCGGAGGCTTGGGATTTCTCACGTATCATATGTTGTTACACCATAACCTTATTTGATATAGGCTAGTTGAGACCTAAGGCCCTGTCAAGCCGAAAAAATCAGGCTGACTGGCGTATGCTATTTTAATTGTTTACATTTATGCAATCATCTAAGGCGGCGTAGGATTTTAAGAGTGAAAAGGAAAATTCATATTTTCCGCTTTGACAATTTGCGTTGCCCACACTAATTGTCTTGTTCAGTTGACTATTCGGCAGTTGGTCCAGGTTGGGTTGCGGGTTTCTTATTCCCTTGCGGGTAGGGTAATTGTGAGGTTCCAGGCCATACCGGAAGGTATGAAAGGGAGAAATAATTACGGCCTGCCTCCCTTAATTTTATCCCATTTTTGAGATTAGAATTTCCACCTCACCTGTGCCCCACAACGGCCGAGCTCACCCTACCCTTATTTCGACCCCGCCTCGCCCATTGAGCGCCCTATCTTCAAGCATTGACAGGGCGCTTACTTTGTTGCGAAGCCCCAAGGCTTTTATCCCTCCTGTACCTTGCCCGAGGCGCTGACTACGAAGGTGCTGCTAATCGCTCCCTGGGTCACCTTGCCATACATCTTTTTCTCACCCCGAAATCCCAGGGACTGCATAAGATCAGTCTCCAGATCGGCCGACAAGTGGTATTTGAGCCCCAATTTTCCAGTGAATTCGGCGTGGCTTGCCACTTTGTCACGGCTCAGGCCAGCCACGTTCCATACCTTGCGTTTGAACACCGTGAGTTTTCCTGAAACTCAGAGGCCTCGGTGCTTCAGCCGCTGGTGTTGTCACGTGAGTAGACGAACAGCACAAGGCCTTTCTTACCCTTTAGGTCTTTAGCGAATACGTGTCTGGGAGGGGGCGGCTGCCAAAAAAACGCCCAAGGTTCAGCGATCCCTTGCCCAGATATTCAAGAGAGCCATTGCTTCTGGGGACAGCCATACACCCAGGGCGGTTCCTGTTTCGCGGGGCCGGAATGAGCCCTTACCGAGGCCGGGCCGCTAGGCCCGGCCGATGATGAGGCCCTCTGGGTCCACCTCCCGGCGCAGCACCTCCAGCTCGCCCGGCAGGGGGGGCGCCGTCTCCCCCAGGTCCGACACCGCCGACAATTCGAAGCTGGTGTTTTCGCGCACCGTCTCCAGGCTCACCCCGGGGTGCAGCGACTCCACCCGTATGGCCTTGCCCACCGGATCGAATCCCAGGATGGCCAGGTCGGTGATGATCTTGTAGGGGCCGGTGTTCGGCGGCAGGCCCGCCTCTTCCCGCTCCCCAGGACCACCCAGATAGCCCGGCGAGGTCAGAAACTCCACCTTTTCCACGAAGCGCGAGCGGTTGTGCACGGTCATGATCATGGTGCGCCAGCACAGGGAGGCGAAGTCGTTGGCCCCGCCGCTGCCGGGAAAGCGCACCTTGGGCTTTTTATAATCGCCCACCGAAGTGGAGTTGAGGTTGCCGTACTTGTCTATCTGGGCCCCGCCCAAAAAGGCGTAATCGACCATGCCCCGGGC
>Ga0180007_10005846_pt1 | contig 12239 bp, 9 predicted proteins | sample MM_PC_MetaG_FD_121122 | JGI IMG/M metagenome (GOLD analysis project Ga0180007, IMG submission 121122) | Groundwater microbial communities from the Aspo Hard Rock Laboratory (HRL) deep subsurface site, Sweden - MM_PC_MetaG | ecosystem: Environmental > Aquatic > Deep subsurface > Groundwater...
ATTGTGTTTCGTATTCTTTACGATTCTTTTTTTCTTGAACTCTTTTTAAGGAAACGACTAATTTCCATTCTTTAGCAAAGAAAGACAAAACTTCAACGGTTAAAATATCTCCGATTTTCAAAACATCTTCCATTCGGTTCACTCGATCATCTTGAATTTCACCAATAGGTAAAAAGCCTTCTACTTCAGCAATTTCTACAATGGCGCCTTTTTCAACAAACGATTTAACGGTTGCTGAAACAAGCTCACCAACTTTTAATTTTAAGTCGGCCCAAGGATTATATTGTAAGTGCTTTTTAGATAGAGTAAATTGTTGTTTTGCTGGATTAATGCTAGTAATTTCTACTTCAATTAGACTTCCTACTTCGACTTTGCCAGCTAAATTATCTTGAGGATCCCAAGAATAATCAAAACGATTTAACAATCCAGAAATCTCACGTTCGATTTCTAAAAGCATTCCAAATTGCATTTTTTTAACAACTGTTCCCGTTACTTTATCGCCAACTTTATATTTTTCTAGAAATACATTCCAAGGGTTTTCTTGAAGTGCTTTCATGGAAAGACTTACTCTTTTTCCTGAAATTTTAATTAATTTAGCGGTTACTTCATCTCCAATAGATAAAACATCAGTAACATGTTTGATATGATATTGAGATAACTCGCTTATATGAATTAATCCTTCAAGGTGATCGCTTAATTTAACAAAGGCACCAAAATCAGTAATGTTTGATACAATACCTTTTACAACTTCTCCTACAACCAAAGCTTTAAGTTCTGTTTTTTCTTGAGCTTTCAAATCATCAAATAAAAGTTGCTTTCTATTGACAATAAATTTATCTTTTCCGCGTTCTTTACGGATTTCAATGATTTTAACTAATAAATCTTGACCAACTAAAGCTTGTTTTTGTTCTGCATTTAATTCGGATATATCAATTAAAGAATTCGGTAAAAAAAGTTCAATCGAATGATAATCAAGTTCAATTCCACCAGGATTTAATCTTTTTACTTTAGCCAAAACATTTGAATTGATCAAAAGTTCATCTTTATATTTATCACGAATTGCGATTTTTTCTAGATCAAGACGAGATAATAGTAATATATTGTTATTGTCTCCGTGACTGATTTTCGTAACTTTAGCTTTAATTTCATCACCTATTTTAAAAAGTTCATTTGCATCCGCAATTTTTTTTGAAGTCAAATGATTTTTATAAATGGTGCCCTCAAACATATAACCTACATCAACTAAAACTTCTTCTTGAGTAACTCTTACAACTGTCCCAGTAAGGATATCCCCTACTTTTGGAATATTAATTTCCACAAAACCCACTCTCCTTCGTATGTAATATTTCTATAAACATTTCATAAATTTTATTTGCTACTGTTTCTGTATTTAAATTGGACGTATCCAAATAAATGGCATCTTTTGCTTGAATCAATGGATTATAACTACGACTAGAATCAATTTTATCACGACGTTGAATCTCTTTCATTAAAAGCTCATAGTTACTTTCAATTCCTAAAGATAAATTTTCTTCATGTCTTCTTTTTGCTCTTTCTTCTACGGATGCGCTTAAATAAACTTTTAAATCAGCTTGAGGGAGCACGATGGTTCCTATATCTCTGCCATCCATGACGACGTTAGCATCTTTGGCTATATCTTGTTGCAAAGAAACAAGTTTGTTCCGAACTGGAACATGACTTGCCACAATGGAAACATTATTTGATACTAGATTAGATCGAATACTCGAAGTAACATCTTGGCCATCCATAAATAAAATACCATCTTTAAACTCCATTGTCGTTTGATTTAGAAAATCAAATTCACTTGGGTTATTTAGATTAATATTTAATTTTATTGCCTTGTAAGTTGTTGCTCGATACATTGCACCAGTGTCAATATAAATAAACCCTAGTTTTTTTGCAATGATTTTTGCAACAGTAGATTTGCCAGCTCCTGCTGGACCATCAATTGCCAAAGCAAAATATCTCATATTTCCACCTCTCAACTCTTAACATTATATCACAAATTGCTGTTTTTAGCACAAATTTTTGCTTTACTTTCCATGAAGACTAAAATTCCATAATTGTTTGATTTCATGTGGTTTTAAAACACGATAATCTCCTTGTTTTAAACCTTCAGAAGTTACCGTTCCAAAGCGATCTCTTCTAAGTTTTAAGACAGGATGATCAATAGCTTCAAACATTCGTTTGATTTGGTGGTATTTTCCTTCGGTTATGATAATTTTTACATAAGTGTTTTCTTTTTTATCGTCATATCTTACATCAAATATCTTGGATGGTATGGTGTGAAAATCACCCAAATCTAGTCCTTTGGATAATTTAGATGAATCTTCTTTTCTTAACAAGCCTTTGACCTTAACATGGTATTCTTTTTCAACTTTATAACGAGGATGGATTAAAGCATTCATAAAATCGCCATCATTGGTTAAAAGTAATACGCCTGAAGTATCATAATCAAGTCGTCCTATTGGGAATATTCTTTCTTTTACAGGTATTAAATCCATGATAGTTCTTCGGTTAAAATTATCATTTGTGGTTGAAAGGTATCCAGTTGGTTTGTTTAAGACAAAATATACTTTTTCTTCTTTGCTTAACAGGCTGCCATCTACTCTTACTTCATCAGATGATTCCACTTGAGTTCCAAGTTCTTTCACAACTACTCCATTGACAGATACTCGGCCATCCACAATATATTGCTCGGCTTTTCTTCTTGAGGCTATTCCTGCTTTTTGGATAATTTTTTGAAGTCTTTCCATACTTGACGCCTCCTTTTTCTTTAAAAAAGTGAGGATAGGTAAGAATCCTCACTTTAAATAGTGTCTAGTTTTTTTCTTCTAAATATTGTTTTTCAATTTTAACGGTTAATAAAACCGATTTAATTCTTCTCTTTTTGACTTTTAGAACTTCGAAAATTAGAATTTCTACGTCTTCATTAATCAATTCGCTTAAATCGTTATAGACTTGATTCACAGCGATTTCATATTCTATTTTTTCTCCCACTTCAGGAATGTCTTGGAATTTTTCGAACAGCCATCCACCTACAGAAGTTGAATCACTAACTGGAGATACTCCTAAATTAAGATCTTCAAACAAGTCTTTTAAATCATAGTCAGCATTTACAACAAATTCATTTTCATTTTGCTTAATAATATTTTTGGTCACATCATCATGCTCATCATAGATTTCTCCAACCAATTCTTCTAAAGCGTCTTCCATGGTTACTAAACCATCGACACCACCATATTCATCTACAACAATAGCTAAATGACTGTTTTCCATTTGAAGCAATTCAATTAAAGCGTCAACTTTTGTGGTTGCTGGAATGAAGATTGGCTTTCGAAGTAATTTTTTAATATTAATATTATGACCTTTAATTAATTTTGTATAATAATCTCTTTCTGATAATACACCAACGATGTTATCATAATTCCCATCAAATACAGGAATTCGAGAGAATTTATTTTTAAAGAATACATCAGTGATTTGATCGACATCATCTGAAATATCAATGGCAACCATATCGACTCTTGGCGTCATGATTTCTTCAACAGTAATTTCACTTAGTTCTAATACTTTTTGCAACATATCCGCTTCTTCTTCATCGATAGAACCTTCTTCTTCCATGGTATCAATAATGGTTTCGAGTTCTGATTCCGTAACGGTTAATTTTTGTTCAGTATCCATTCTCCGAACCACATGTTTGTTTAACATACGAAAAGGAAACGTAATAGGTGTCATCAATTTAATCAACAAATACAAAAATCCACTTACAAAAAGACAAATTTTATCAGGATAAGATTTCGCAAGACTTTTAGGTAAAATTTCGCCAAATATCAAAATAATAGTTGTCATAACTAATGTGTTCATTAACGTAATAATCGTATCTGAATTTGGTAAATCTCTAAAAAACCCCGTAAATAAGATAACACTAACTGTAGTCAGTGCAATATTGGATAAATTATTTCCTACTAACAAAGTAGTTAATGCTTTGTCAAAGTTTTCGACAATCCAATACGCTTTCTTTGAGCCTTTAATATTTTGATCGACCAATGTTTTAAGTTTTACTCTACCTACTGCTGAAAAAGCCATCTCAGTCATAGAAAAGAATGCTGAAGTAACCAATAATACTAGCATTAAGACAAGTAAGGTCGGATTAAATGTAACGGCTGAAAAAGAAAGCCACGTGTGACTTATTTCCAAGAAAAATCACTCCTCAAATAAAATAAACTATTTTGCTCTTGTATCATATTTCCCTGTCGCGGTCGAAACAATTACTTTATCTCCAGTTTGTACAAAGAGCGGAACTAATAAACGCAATCCTGTATTGGTCATGGCTTCTTTTGTCGCATTAGAGGTCGTATTTCCTCTGGCTCCGCCAGCCGTTTCAACAATTTCAAGTGTTACCTTGTCAGGAATTTCAAGGCCTAAAATCTCATGTTCATAAGATATAACATTAATAACCATTCCTTCGGAAAGGTAATTTAATTCATTTTCTATTTGTGATGCGTTAAGTTCGATTTGTTCGTAAGTATCTGTATTCATAAACACATGTACATCAGAGGAAGCGTATAGATATTGCATAGCAGACTTATCAATGTTTGCTTGATTCATACTGAGTCCTGCATTAAATGTTTTATCAATAACTGAATTGGTTCTAAGGTTTCGAAGTTTTGTTCTTACAAACGCACTTCCTTTTCCCGGTTTTACATGTTGAAATTCGATAACAGAATAAATATTCCCTTCGTACTCAATTGTAAGACCTGTTTTGAAATCATTGGTGCTAATCATATTATTTCCTCCTAATACCGCCTCGAAAAGTAGTATGTCTATTATATCACAGTATATTATAATACAAAAATCAGTTGTTGACAATAGAAAACAACTCTACTATAATTATAAGTAGTTTTTTAAAGGGTGTGACATTATGTATTTTTTATCAATTATGGAATGGGTTCTACCTATTGGACTTGGATTAATCATCGGTCTTTTAGTTGCTTCAAGAAAATCCCATGACTATTCACAATTAATTTACCTTGAAGCAGAAGAATTTCGTCAAAACATGCGAAAAGGTCAATTGCTTGATTTAAGAAAAGAGTTAGAGTATGCTAGTAAAAAGATTAATGGATCTCGTAATTTTCCTAAAAGAACTATTTTTGCTCAACTAAATAAAATCAGAAAAGACCAAGCTGTTTTCATCTATGACAATACTAGCTCATCGCTTTTAAGAAGCGTTGGGAAAAAATTAATTAAAAAAGGATATCATCCCATCTATTTACTTAAAGGTGGACTAGAAAGTTGGACTTTTAATCTAAAAGAATAATGAAAGTGTAGACATCGTCTACACTTTTTTTTCTATAAACTGTAATACTTCTTCCACTGTTGAATGAAAATCAGTTAGGTTAACTTCAAACCAATTAACTTCCATTTTATTTTTAAACCAAGTAAGTTGTCGTTTTGCATAACGTCTGGAATGGAGTTTAATATTTGCAATGGCTTCATCTTGCGTCACAGATTCATCGAAATAGTCATACAATTCTTTATAACCTATGGCCATATTACACTGGGAAGATATTTTTTTATCATAAAAAGATCTTGCTTCTTCGATTAATCCGTTTTGAACCATTCGATCCACTCTGGCTTCTATTAATTGATACATTTTCTCTCTTGAAGTTTGAAGACCAATGAGTATGACGTTTTCATAAAAAGGAAGTTTTCCTTTTTGATAAGAATCTTGATCTAGAGACTTTGCAATTTCAATACTTCTTAATAATCTTCTTCGATTTGACAAATGAACTGATTTTGCTAATTCTTCGTTTAAAGAAGTTAAAATTAACATTAATTCTTCATTGGTCATACAATCATAACAATTCATTTCGGTTGAACTTCGTTTCACACCTGGAAATTCATATTGATAAAGGACAGATTGAAGATATAAACCAGAACCACCTACGATGATAGGTGTTTTTTTTTGCGAAAGTAAAAGAGAAATTTTTTCTCTCACTAACTCTTGAAAGATCGCAACAGAAAACGAATCAGAAGGATCTAAAATGTCGATTAGATGGTGCTTAATGCCTTCCATTTCTTCTTTTTTAATTTTGGCTGTTCCAATATCTAAGCCTTTATAAAATTGCATAGAATCCGCGGAAATGATTTCTCCATCTAGTTTCTTAGCTAATTCGAGACTTAACGTCGTTTTACCCATTGCTGTAGGGCCAACAATTACTATGATCTGATTCATGGCATAATCCTTTTAAACCATTTTTCAACTTCATGATTAGAAATGGAAACGACAATCGGTCTTCCATGCGGACAAGTAAAGGGATTATGGCATAAGCGTAAATCATTCATTAAGTGAGATACTTCATTTTTCGATATAAATGCATTTGCTTTAAGAGAATGTTTGCAACTAAGCAATTTTGCAAGCTCATCTCTTATTTCCTTTATCTGTAATTTGTTAGTATTAACTACTGTTTTGACTACTTCTTCGGTATAAACAACTTCATATCCTCTTGGAAACCAACTAGGTACAGAAAAGATAGAAAAACTAGAAGATTCATCTTTTTCTAAACGAATACCAAATTCAAGAATTTGAGGCAAATAATTTATAATCTCAATCGTTTGATTGTTTGATAAATCAAGTTTCATGGGGACGAGCAAATTATAAATTTCAGAGGCAGGATGGGCCATCTTCTCTAAATACTTTTCGTATCTTATTCGTTCTGCAGCAGCATGTTGGTCAACTAAAAACAATCCTTCATCATTTTGAAAGAGTAGATAAGTACCACGGTATTGTCCAATATAATCAAAATCAGGAATTGATTTTTTAACGAATACTTTTGAAGCATCGTTATTGTTTTCCTCTAGAATTAAAGAATTTGATTTTAATGATTCATCAAAAAGAGAGGAGTTTTTAAGTGAAATATTTTTTTCAGAAGAAAAATCTATCTTTGTTTGTAAGTCATTTGAAGATTCTTGATAATAAACGGGTTGAATGACTTCAACCAATTGAAGTTTTGAGCGAATGGTATCTAAAATTAATTTTAAAAGTCTATCTTCTTCAGAAAACTTGATTTCTTGTTTAGAAGGATGAATGTTGACATCAATTAACATAGGATCGACTGTAATATTTAATAAAACGATTGGATATCGATGTTTAGAAATTAATTGATCATACGATTCAATAATTTGGTTTACAATTTTATAATTTTTAACCATTCGATGGTTAACAATGATTGTGATATAAGATTTACTTGCTCGGTTTTGTATGGGGTTTGCAAGATATCCATTGATTTCATAATCCCGATTCTTAGCATGAAATTCTGTCATGTTCTTGGCAACTTCGATGCCATAAATTTTCGCAAGAATATCAACTAAATGATTGTTTCCACTGGTTTGATATAACATCTTATTATTATTTGACAATGTAAAAGAAACTTGTGGATGACTTAAACTAAATTTATTTACAATTTCTTGAATATTAGAAAGTTCTGTTTGAGGGCTTTTCAAATACTTAAAACGGGCTGGTGTATGATAAAAAAGTCTTGTTACTTCAATCGATGTGCCTTTTCTTGCACTAGCAAAACCTTTTTCGATTAGAACTCCATCTTGATAAATGACACGATACCCTAAATCATTACCTAAAGATGTTTCAAGTTCAACTCTAGAAATAGATGCAATTGAAGGCAATGCTTCACCTCTAAATCCAAGCGAATGGATATGAAATAAATCATATTCGGTCTTGATTTTCGAAGTTGCGTGTCTCTCAAAAGATAGAAGAGCATCTTCTAAATCCATACCGGTACCATTATCAGAGACTTTAATATTTTTGAGTCCTGAATCTTCTAAAGAAATATCAACAGTTGTGGCTAATGCATCAAGTGAATTTTCAACTAATTCCTTGACAACATTACTAATTCTTTCAACAACTTCTCCTGCCGCAATCATATTCGATAGTTTAGAATCAAGTCTAATAATTTTACCCATGTATTTCACCTCACAGTCTTATGAATAAAGTCCGGTTATGGACTTTATTTAGGATTTGTTTTTTTAATTTCTTCGATAACATCAGATAAGATATTCATCGCTTTTAAAGGCGTTATTTCATTTAAATCAATTGTTTGAAGTTGTTCAATGATTGATAAGTATTTATCTGACTCCTCTTCTTCAATCTCAAGAGCGTTTTCGTAGTTGAATAAATCAAGGGTTTGTGGCTTAATGACATTGTAACCATGATTCTTCTCTAGTTCTAGAAGAATGGTTTTAGCTCGGTTAATTAAACCCAAAGGAAGATGAGCAAGTTTAGCTACGTGAATTCCATATGATTTGTCAGTTGGACCATCTACAACTTTATGTAAAAAGACAATATTTCCTTTTTCTTCTTTTGCTAAAACGTGGACATTATGTAACGATTCTAATTGTTCTTCTAAATAGGTTAATTCGTGGTAGTGAGTAGAAAACAATATTTTACAATGAAGTTTATGATGGCAATACTCGATAATCGATTGAGCTAAAGCCATTCCATCATAAGTAGCAGTTCCTCTACCGATTTCATCGAATAAAATTAAACTGTTTGAAGTAACGTTTTGTAAAGCATAATTTACTTCTAGCATTTCAACCATAAAAGTAGATTTCCCAGTTGTTAAATCATCACTTGCTCCAATCCGGGTAAATATTTGGTCGAAAATGGGGAGCTTAGCGCTTTCTGCTGGGATAAAGCATCCCATTTGCATCATAATAATAATCAATGCAAGTTGACGCATATAAGTCGATTTACCTGACATATTAGGACCAGTAATTAACAAAATATTGGTCGAATTATCCATAAATAGACTGTTTTCGACATAAGAACCGTTTTCTAATAAAACTTCTACAACAGGATGTCTTCCATTCTTAATATCGATGATTTTGTCTTCAATGATTTCAGGGCGGATGTATCTATTATTCATTGATACTACTGAAAAGGCATAAATCATATCAATTTCAGAAATGATTTTTGCTAATTCTTGTAAAGACGTCGTTTGAATTTTTGTTAATTCACGAATTTCTAAAAATAATTCATATTCTAAATGAATACTTTTCTCTTGTGCGCCAAGAATAAAAGCTTCTTTGGCTTTTAATTCTGGTGTGATAAATCTTTCTGAATTTGAAAGAGTTTGTTTTCTTTCATATCCAAAATCATCTCGTATGAAATCTAATTGCCCTTTAGTAATCTCGATATAATAACCAAAAACACGATTGTATCCTATCTTAAGTTTTTTTATGCCAGTGCGTTCTCTTTCAGATTGCTCAAAGGCTTCTAGCCATTCTTTTCCATGAAGAGAATTATATTTAATTTCATCTAAGGCTAAAGAATAATTCGGCTTGATAAATCCGCCTTCTTTTATGGATAGTGGAGGGTTTTCAATAATTGCACTTGTAATTTGATTTTCTAAAACTGAAAAATCAGTGATCTTCTCAATTAGTAAAGAAGCATAGTTATTATTTAAACGTCCCATTAATTCTTTGATAGTTGGCATAACTTTTAATGATCTTGCTAAGTTAATTAAATCCTTTGCATTGGCATTACCAAATGAAATTCTTCCGATAATTCTTTCTAAATCATAAACGACTTTTAATTGATTTTTTAAATCTTCTCTGATAATGAAATTATCGTTTAAGGCTTCAATGAGAGAGAATCGATTTTGTATTTTTTGAGAATCGATTAAAGGTCTTAATATATTTTGTTTAAGAAAACGAGAACCCATTGCTGTTTCACATCGATCTAAAAGCCAGAAAAGCGTTCCTTTTTTAGATTGTTGACGATAAGTCTCAGTTAATTCTAAGTTTTTCTTTGAATTATTATCAATTCTCAAATAAGAAGTGGATTCGAAAATTTGAACTTTTTGAAGATGCATTAATTCTTTTTTTTGAGTTTTGATTAAGTAATTAATTAATTTTGCAAATGCTTGAATTAATTCTTTATCATAGACATCCTGAACAAGATTTTTATAGTAACTTGTAAGATGACAATCATCGTTTATTGAAATTGTTAAAGAATATTGATCTAAATAAGGTTTGATATTTCGTTGTGAGAAATGAGAATCGATAATTATTTCTTTTGCATTAAGATTAAGAATTTCATTAAAGAGCAAATCGAGATCTTTTGGAGTTGTAACAATGTAGTTTTGACCGGTTGTTAAATCAGAATAGGCAAGTAAGTACTTATCTTTTCCTTCGTGAATAGCACAAATATAATTATTAGTCTTTTCATCAATGGTGCCTTCCTCTACTAATGTTCCAGGAGTCACGAGTTTTATAACATCTCGTTTTACAATACCAGTTGCAAATTTTGGGTCTTCTATTTGTTCAACAATTGCAACTTTAAATCCTTTATCAATTAATTTTTCAATGTAAAGATTTGCAGCATGGTAAGGAACACCACACATAGGCACTCTCTCTTCAACACCAGCATCTCTGCCAGTTAAGACGATTTCTAATTCTTTTGAAGCAACAATTGCATCAGAAAAGAACATTTCATAAAAGTCACCTAAGCGAAAAAAGACTATAAAATCCGTATAGTCTTTTTTGATTTCAAGATATTGTTGCATCATGGGTGTGTAACGTATTGAATCAATATTTTTCAAATATATCACCTAAATCATTTATCTTTTTAATTACCAAAATACAGGAATTCCAAATGGTGGTACACCTTCACGAATATAATACAAATACGAATATCCAACAAATCCTATAACAATTATTAATAAAGAAATGAGTAATATAGTAAAGAAGCGTTTTCTTCTTTTTTGTTTATGGTATTTTTTAATAATTAAATCAATTTTTTCATCTAGTAATTCCTTTTCTTCTTTTGTAAAATCAATATCTGCTAAAGGTTGAATCTCTATTTCTTTTTTAATTTCAGGTTTTTCAGGCTCAATAGGAGTCTCTGCCTTTTCAACTAATTTAACCTCAGAAGGTTTTACTTCAACAACATTTTCAATTTTTTCTTCAACAATTTCTTCAGGTTCTGGGGTTACAACTTCTGGTTTTGAAACAACAATTTCTTCAACAATTTCTTCTTCAAAAACAGGAGAAATTTCCTCTTCTTCAGGAGTAGGAAGTACTTCAACAGGTTTAGCTTCTTTTTGAGGAAGTTTTTGAACTGGAACCTCTTCTAAATCGACTTCAATAACAGGAATGTCTTGGTCATTTGCAACAAATTCAATTGCTTCAATTTGAACGCTATCTAGTTCTTCCATAAGAGGAACTTTATAATCATGATTGTCTTTCATAATTTCTTGATGATACATGTTTAAAGCGAAAATCAAATATTCAACCATATCACTTTTTTTCAAATCAATGGAAATATTAAATCCTTTTTCTTTAGCATAAATTTCTAATTCTAAAACTGATTTAGCATGAAGTAATTCAGATTCTTCTTCAGTAAGCCGAAAACGTGCAGCCAAAATTTCGATTAATTTACCTTTGTTAATTCTTCTTGGAACTTTCACACTGTACTTTTCACCTAGTCCTTTTAAATCACCTAAGGTGCAAGAGTGGACTAAAACATCTTTTAAAATCTTTAAGCTTACTCCATCTAAATATCCGACAGGTTCGTAAAAAACCATACCAAAAAGGGACATGAAGTCAAGATATTTTATTTTTTCAAAATCAACAGTATATTTATATTTAAGTTTTTCTAGTTCATCAAAAAAGTTGTTTTTTAAATTATATAAATTGCGATTTAAAAACAAGAAATTAAAAAAGATTTCTTTATAATGAGCAGCGTCAAAATCAAGATTGTAATCACTCATTAACTTTTCTAGTAGAAAGATTGAATAATCCTTATAGCCTCTTAACCGGTATTTCAACTCATCCGTATAGGTTTGATATAATTTGGTTTGAAACACTTTAGGATACATCGTTTCTCGTAAAATGAAACGATGTACGTAAAATGGGATTTTAATTTTAAATTGAACGATTAATGAAAGCAGATCTTCTGTGGGGATTACAGATAGCGTTTTTGAGTAAGCAAAATATTCTTCATTTGTTTTGAATTTACTCATGGTCTCACCCTTTTCTACAAATATAATTATATACTACTATATTCTTTTATATTTTTCAAGTGTTAATACAGAAAATTTGGCGATTTCCTTGTTTTTTTTTTTTTTTGAAAAATTGAATAAAAAAATTTTGTTTTTTTATAAATTTTATATTTTTTTTAAGGTAAATCTGATTAA
>Ga0180007_10005847_pt1 | contig 12239 bp, 13 predicted proteins | sample MM_PC_MetaG_FD_121122 | JGI IMG/M metagenome (GOLD analysis project Ga0180007, IMG submission 121122) | Groundwater microbial communities from the Aspo Hard Rock Laboratory (HRL) deep subsurface site, Sweden - MM_PC_MetaG | ecosystem: Environmental > Aquatic > Deep subsurface > Groundwater...
AAAACCGGCGTGACTATTATTCAAATGGACGAAAAAATGGATCATGGTCCCATCTTAGCCCAAGCCGAAGTAGCTCTGACGGGAAAAGAAACTTTTACCGACCTTGCCCCCAAATTATTCACACTGGGAGCAGAATTACTTATCGAGATACTACCACATTGGAAAGACTACTGCGATGCACAAACTGTCAGTTCAAAGCCTTTCCTTTCTCACTCTTCTATTCCTTCTTCCCCCACTCGGACATACCTCCCTCCAAAGTCTCAAGACCACCAAGCGGCCACTTTTACCAAAATGCTCACCCGCGAAGATGGAAAAATAGATTGGGAAAAACCGGCCGAAGAAATCGACAGCATGGTGCGAGCGCTCAACCCCTGGCCGGGAGCGTGGACTACACTCGCCGCTTTCGGCACGCTCGACGCGGCGAAAGCGCAAGGCTTAAAACGCAAAGCTCAAAACTCAGGAAAAAATAAAGTGAAGATCTTAAAGTCACACATAGACAAAAACAGTAAACTAGTGATCGACAAACTGCAGGTCGAGGGGAAAAAGCCAATCTCGTGGGGAGAGTTTAAAGCGGGATATCTAAGGTAAAACGAATACGGATATCTTCTCACCCTTCGCTAGCTTTCGTAGTAGCAGAATTCATTCTGCGACAAGGTCAGTAAACTATCAGGAAACTGTTGATAACTATATCCAAAGGATTTGACTAACCCTACCCTTGTTATCCGTGTTAATCCGTGAAAGAAAACCCGCACTTGCTACTTCTCTGCCTTCTCCCTAATCTTTTTCTTCAAAGTCCTCAGACATCTGGTACAAATCCGCATTCGCTTTTTTTTGCCATCACCAGCATCAACCGTTACTCGCCGCAGATTAGGTTTAAAAATACGCTTAATACGCTTCTTAAGAAAGCCACGTGTGCCAGTGCGACGCTCGCGCCCACCGGTAATTGTTTTTTTGCCGCATATTCCGCACTCTCGTGGCATAATAAATCGCATAAATTTGAAGTATCAAAAGATCTTGCAAATTTATCACGGTATCACAGCGCCAATCTTAACACATCGAAAGCCCCTTGACAACTTTTAGTTTAAAGACTACAATGTGATTAGTGCAATTGTAGTAGTCAAACTCCCCGTGAGGGAAAAGTTCTTCCTCATAAATTAAGTTTGGCTTTTTTCGCACTTTTCCTACCGTGCACGTGAAAAGGGCTATTTGAGAGACTTTCCTCGGCAAATTAAAAAAGGGGAGAACGGCGTTTCCGTGGACCGAGGTCCTCGGAACAGTTCACCCACCTAGAAGCTAAGAGGGCTAAAGTTCCAAAAGGTCCATACGGCACGTCCATTATGGTGCGGACATTTTGATTTACATCAGAATGGTGGGAAGGCATCATCAAACGAGACCCGAAAAACAAAAGTTTTTCGGTAGTCGAGTTTGACCCCGTTTAAATTTAGCTTTGCTAAATTTATTTTGCTAAATTTATTTCGGGGTCCAAATTTTTATCTTTTTATCATCTGGGTCAGCTAATTAGAAATGCTCCCTCTCAGACCACCCGCCTTTTTGAGCGTAGGGGTGGTTTTTTGTGCCTAACCACTCATCCATTCTCCTCTCTTGAACTTAAATATTCTCTCTTCAGAAAAGCGTTTATGCCAAAAATAAAACGAGGGAAACTTGCCCCGAGCGTAGCGAGGTGGAGCGGGTAAGCGGAATCGAACCGCTATCAACTGCTTGGAAGGCAGACGCACTAACCGTTGTGCTATACCCGCATAGCTTTAACAGGCGGGGAAGGGAGACGTTCTACCAACTGCGCGCCACGTTAATCCGCCAATCTGGCGGATTTTACGTGGAACTACCGCCGCAAATTAAACTCATTATATCAAAATTATGATAAAATAGGGAAGCTGCCGGGATAGCTCAAGGGTAGAGCAAGTGTTTTGTAAACACTAGGTTAGCGGTTCGAATCCGCTTCCCGGCTCCAGTAGTTCGCAGATACTATTGCAGTAAACCGCAGGTTGCCAGAGCACATATCAAATAGTATACTTGCGAGTACATTCGCGCCGGGGTCGCGTAGCGGCAATCGCTCCAGTCTGTAAAACTGGCGGCCGTAAGGCCTTCGTAGGTTCGAGTCCTACTCCCGGCACCACCCTCCTTCGCTAAAGCTACGGAGGGCAAGGCCCTCCAGTAGGTTTAGACTAAAGGAGGAGTGTCCTACGAAGCCTCGGCGAAGTAGGAAAGAACATAACCGCGCCGACATAGCTCAGTTGGCAGAGCGTCTCCATGGTAAGGAGAAGGTCCACGGTTCAATCCCGTGTGTCGGCTCCATCGCGTGATAAATTTGCAGAGCAAATTTAAACGCGATTGTATCGCGGCAACTTTGTACACAGCAAGTTTGAACACGACTTTGTGACAGTAGGTAATATAGGGTATAATGTCCTAGTAATGACCCTCCTTCGCTCGCAACTCAAAGTTGGGACTGCGGTGGGTTAATTCAGCAGCGCAAATCTTCGGAATCACTATTCTGAAAATTTCCGGTTTCATTGAAATGGCAAAAAAGAAACAACGGATAATAATCAACTTAACCTGTTCTGAGTGTAAACATCGAAATTACACAACGACAAAAAACAAGGACCAACAAGACCCTCTTAAACTGAGAAAGCACTGTCCGTGGTGCCAAAAGCACACTCTGCATGAACAGGAGGGAATTAAAAAGAAACGCAGTAAGAAAAAGAAATAGTTAGTGATTAGTGGTTAGTGTCCAACCACCCAGTGGTATCGTTATTATCACTCCCCTACCCCGCAAAGCACAAAGCCTCAACAAGTTTGGTAGAATATGAATAAGAGTTCACCATTTCCAGTACAAAACTGGTATTTGGCACTTGATAATTGCTCGTTACTTCTTTTAGGCCCGTAGCTTTCAATGAGAATCGACAAGCACGGCTTGTCGGCCTTCGAATTGAACCCCGTACCCAACGTGGTTCGGGGCCAGAAGTGTTAGGAAACAAATTATAAACCAAAGGTCTTTCTATCCGATCTCTTAGGCCCGTAGCTCCAATTGGCTAGAGCAGCGGTCTCCAAAACCGCTTGTTGGGGGTTCGAGTCCCTCCGGGCCTGCCACGTCGTTCGCGAACGACGTGGCCTGCCACACTACTCACACGACGTAGGGTGTAATTCGCAAATGACACCCCGTGGCCTGACCTGTCGCTCGCGAGTGACTAGGTCCTGCCAGACAAAAGATTTGCTTTGGTATTCATTCGAGAGCGACTAGGCATCTTCAAAATAGTATAATCACCTTGTGTTCTACTTCTACATCCTTCAAAGTCTTAAAACACCTAATTACTTCTACAAAGGGTCTACAGGTAATTTAGAGAAGAGAACAGTTCAACACAACAACGGTGATGTTCCATCTACTCGCCCGCATCGTCCTTTCAAGTTAGTTTACTACGAAGCATATTTATCTGAAAAGACTGCTAGACAGAGAGAGTCCTCCGTAAAGAAAAGTGGTTCTGTATCCACCCCATTATTGCGAAGAATTAAAGAAGGTTTAATTAAGGAATAAAACCTACGCACACCCCTCCCGTAACAACCTTTCAAAGAATAGCTCTTAGAGAACCTTCCGCTCTTGGGGTTAATGGTAAACTCCTTCGGAGCTCAGCTGGCACCAAATCAACCAAACTTGATAAAGTCACCACGTTAACACGTTCCTCCTGCCACATAGCCCGTACATTATCCGCAAAAAACTGAATTTCCCTATCAGAAGTATCAATACCGTCCTCTAATCTAATTGCAAGAGCCATACCTTCCTCAGCTAAACTCCTCTCACTCATCACATTATCCCAATGCCTCCAAAATTCAGCCGTATTAAAATCATTTCCAACACTTACTGATACTACATGTAAGCCCAGATTGTCCCTCATGTATTTCAGCGCATATTCATACACGGCCTCATCGATTGTTTGGCAACCCATCCTTCTACCTAAAAAGCCCTCAATCCTATCAACATTAACCCCTTTCTTTTCTAAGCTCTGTTTAAGAGCAATTAGTTCAAGATCCTTTAATGCTTCATCTGACATAAATAAATAATAACAAACCATACTAATCATAACAATGTACAAAACTCTGACCTAGTTGAAAAAGCAACTCGACTCCAGTAATATTGGACTATGATCTTATCGTTATTTGGTGGTGGGATTGTTGGACGAGTCCCCACACTCCTCGAAATGATTTATGACGAAATTAGAGAATCTCTATGCAAACAAGTTTTGCTTATCCCTTTTGCAAGAGAAGTATATACAAAGGGTTCAGAATGGCACGAAAATTGGTACTCCGAATTTTTTAGCGCCAATAAAGCCGACATAAAATTCTTTGATGCAAGTAATGATTATGACCTTGAAAAGGCCGACTGTCCGTTAATCTATCTGTCAGGTGGCAAGTCAAAACAAAATCTTTTGGAGTCTATTAATGCTTCAAACAAACTCAAACATCTTGTTTTTTCAGCAAAGCATATTATTGCAGAATCTGGCGGCGCAATGGTGTTGGGCGAATATTGTAGATCTTATGGTCAAGGTAGTGATATGGCAGAAGGCCTGGGGATACTTAAAGATACTATAATGGAGCCTCATTATTTTGAACAAGAAAGAAAAAGCCTACTTTTGCAAGAAATAACAAAATATAAGTGTACTTATGGGCTAGGTATTGATTCTAACTCTGGTGTGCGGATAAATACAGAAAGTGGATACGAGAACCTCATTCCTTTGGGAGAAGGAAAATACGAATTATTACAACTCTGATATATCAGGTGCAACCCTTAGCCGTTCACGCTTACTTACAAGAACAGCCCTTCATTACGGTGAAAAATAGTGGCTAAATGTCCGCAACACTATTAAGAAGGGTTATCGGGAGGACATGCACCAAGCAAGGTGTGTGCAAGGTGCAGGTCCTCCCCGAATTTAACCGCCGCTAAACAATGGCATGTATACCATGGGCGCTAACCATGGCCCACTGTAAATTTCCTGAGTGACATACTCACCAATGGCCCAACCAACAGCCGCAGCCACTGGATGAGTGCCTCTTTCCTCGAAGGTGGCAGTTACCCAGATTTGGGCGTCAGGAGAGGAAACTGTCCAACTTATTACTTCTCCTTGACTCCCCAACGGGCCTGAGACAGTAATTGCTTCGGCCACCCCGGCATCGGGGCTTAGGGAAAACCCCTTAATATCCCAGGAAATTGGTGGCTCACCGCCACATATCATACCCGTCGTTCCCTCAGGAAAGGCAAGGAGGGAAACTTGATAAGTCGCCTCGTCGCCCACCATGTAGGGGCCCGACGAAACTTCTTCCATACTCATAACCGGCAGCCACGGAACGGTGTGGCTTACCGTTTCGGTCCGGAGATCAAGCCCAGACCCTTCCTGGGCCGTGAACCGGATATCAAGTTCGAGCGACGGACCGGCGTAAGCCACAGTAAGCCTAATCCCATGCGCGGATGCCGTCCCGTACCATGAACAACTATCGTCGTCCGCCAGAGAGCAACCGTCCTGAAACAGGATTCGACCGCCCTCAACGTCAACAATGGCGAAGTTCTCGCCCTCCTCCGACTCTGCGGAAAAATTGGCAACGGCCGTAACCACCACTACCTCTCCTGCAGACATCTGGTCTGGCGCCGTAATCTCGGCCGACAGTTCCGCCGTCGCCGCATCAGCTACGCCCACGGGCAACAAGCAGGCAAGTAAACTCAATACCAGAACCGCTCCCATGCCCTTTCGGGTCCAACAATACTCGCTCATCTCTACCTCCATATTTTTTTACTTCTGCGCTAGTTGCGCCGTTCTATATTTGCTACAAAGTGCGATTTAGCTGACAAACTAAAGCCAGCAAGGCCTGTTTTGCCCGCAACCCCATACTACTATAGGGCCCGAACTATTGCTTGATACCAGCTTGACATCTCTGACTCTAATTGTTAAAATCCTGACAGGTACTCCCCCACTAACCTGACATTAAACATGGCCCTTTTAGCTTCTGGTAAACTTATTTCCGCCCTTAATAAAACTGGTGTTGCGTCTTGCCTTACACTGCCAACCAAGGAAAAACGGGCGTTTTTGAAAGAACTTCTTAAAAATTTAGAAAATAAAAACTTGGGACCGGTTTATATTGACACCCGGCTTTGTCAATACGTTTCGCTAAGCAATTTTTTAAAACTCTGCCTCATTATTCTTTCCAAAAGTGGTTATCAAAAAACTCTTCCACAATTAACCAGCACTGATGAAAAAGGGGACGAGTTTTTACTTTTGGCAGCAATCAAAGGCCAACTAAAAAAAATCACCGCGGACAAAAGGACCGTTCTTGTAATTGATAATGTCGAGCCCTTCTTTATCTTTGGTTCCACTCTTTTTTTAAATCTTGAGTCTCTGCTTGATCTTTATTTCCCCCAGCTAAATCTAGTTTTTATTTTCAGCAGCAATATCCTCTCCACCCGGCTGGAGAAAAAACTCCACGGCAACAACCTTATATACCGCCACATATTCTTCTTCCCACCCGTACAAATTGACCAAAAGGAAGCCGAGCTTATCTTTTCCGGCACATTTGTTGAAGACGAGAGAATGATGCGGCTAATTGCTCACCAGGCCCCCAATATAAAAGAGCAGTTCCGCAAGGTTTCGGTATTCTGGAAGGAAATGGGTTTAATTAGCACAAAAGGATCAAAATGGAAGATTACCAACCCCTACCTTGATAACTTAGCCACTCAGATTAACCCCTTAAAGCAAAATAAATTCCATCAAAAAGCCGGGAAGATTTACCTTAACCGAGAAGATATTACTAATATTTTTTCCTCTAACGAGCAAGAAATTCTTAAAAAGCTTATTAGTAAAAGAGGCAAAGTCCTAACTAGAGACGAAATTAGCCACATTCTCTGGGGCAAAGAGTGGGAAGATAAACACTCGGATTGGGCGATAGATAAAACTATCTCCCGAATCAGAGGCAAGTTAATAAAAGTTTGGCTGGGTAAAAATATCCTTAAAACGGTTAAGGGCCAGGGTATTAAACTAGATGTTTAATCCAAGTGCAACCACTGATGACGAAGGTCTGGTGAAATTACAAAGCCTAAACTACCAAAAACCCGCATCAATCGCGGGTCGTTACTTTCCACCCCTTCCTCGGCACTCTCAACCATAATAATTCTTAAATCAAGAGTTCCTCGGGCATAATTAATTAAATATTTAATTGCCCGAGCCGCAACTCCGTTACCATAGGTTAAAGAGTCCAAACAAAGACCTATCCGGCCTGTTCTAGCAACCTTATCTATTTCCGACAAACCCACATGACCACGAAGACGATTGTCGTAAAAAATCGAGAATATAACTTTCTTTGGATGAGAGGAAGCCTCCATCAACCAACAGTAGATATTTTCTTTAGTATTTGGAGACGTCTGCCATAACGCACCCTTTTTAATATTTGCAGGAAAAACTTTTTGGTAATAAGCTAGTGTTTGTTGATCGAATTGAATGGGTTTTATTTCTAATTTCGCCATCTTTGCCTTCTTTCTATCAAATTCCGGGACATCATCACTCACAATAATGCTCCCTTTGTCTAGATGTTTGCCCGCCCCAGGTAATAATAGAAAGTAGAAAACCTACACCAGCAAAACCTTAATGACCGGAAATTGATTATCCGGGTCTACACTTTGACTGGAAACATGAAACTCTCTTACCCTAAAACTTGTTCCCAAGATTGCATGATTCTGAATTTCTTGCATCGCCTTATTCGTTTCCCGTGGATCTAGTTTAACAATTGAAATATGCGGTTTAAATATATAAGGGCTTCCTGTTTGTTTTAATCTCTTCTGTTCAGATGGGGAGAATTCATCAAGTTTTTCTAAGTATTTATCCGGAATATTGATCTCAAACAATCTCCTCGTCTTATCTATGAAGGATCTTCTGATTTCCATTACAATACGCCCAGATGTGCGATCCAAATCCAAGAAAATATACTTACCATCCTCACTTTTAGAAAATATCTCGAATTTAACCTCGAATGAACTAATTTTACTAACAACATCTGCGCACAGCTTTATAAACATTTCTGTATACTCATCTGTTAACAATAACGCTCCAATGGTTATATGAGCTTTAAAGCTTTTACTGTCCAGATATTCGTTTGTATATTTCCCAGACAGATCTTCATATAACCTGAACAGTGCATCTTCCAAAGCCTCTGGCAACGCAATATATAACGTGTGCAATTTGTTAACGAGATTGCTATTTCCCATACCACCATTTATATCACTACCACAATAATAGTTCCACTAGGCCAGCAATTCACAGGCCCATCACGTTGATAGTGGCCTATTTCCACAATCTAAATTGGCCCGTCAGTCTCTTAACCTCCTGATTGTCACCAAAAACACCCACACCCAAATATTCAATTTCACTTTCCCGTTTCGATCCTACGCTTGCAGAAATATTATTGTCGTTACTTGTTTCTACCATCTCTCTAATAAAAAACATGCTTTGAAGATCTGCGTCTCTTACTTTCCTAGCAAGACAATCTAACTGCTCACTTTTGCCTGATAAAACAATAATTGGATACTGTGTATTGCGTGGCAGGCAGACAGCATCAGCTGAAATAAAACAATCACCCGTGCCAAAATGTTCTCCAAGTCTATTTCCGAAATACGCTGAGATATGTGCCACGGTATTAAGTATCTGCCACTCCTCCAAATCATCCCTAACAACCATAGATATTCTTTTAGTAAAATCTTGTTCTTTCATATAAACACCTCCTTCCTAGGCATGAAAATGCAAAAGAAAACTTAGCATAAGCGGCACTAATATGGTTAACACAAAACCACTCATGATTGCAGTTAAAGTGTATTCTTTACCAGAATACTTGGTGATAATTGGTAGCGTCACATCCATGGAAGTAGCCCCTCCCGCAGCAATTGGGGATAGCCCGCCTAGATACCTACTAAACAACGGTGCCAATATTACCGTCAATAATTCCCTAAACACATTAACTAGCAGGGCTAATGATCCCATATACGAACCAAGCTTTGAGCCAACCAAAACACCCGAAATACTGTAATAACCAAATCCTGCTACAAGAGTAACTACATCCAGTGTTGTCAATCCCGCCAAAAATGGTGCCACAACAACCGCACTCATAAACGTCCCGATAATGATTGATAGCGGCACAAGGACAACCTGTGAGTTTATTTCGCCAATCATCTCCGTATTGTGCCTATTGCTTCCTGCCTCATACCCTACCGTAAAGAGCGTAAACGACAAAACACATACTACCGTGGCATTGAGATCAAAAAGATGCTCACTCAGGTTCATACCTAGAACTATTCCAATAGAAAATAGAATTATCAGGATTAAACTATCTTTCATCTGTTCGCTGGTCCTTTCTTTAATACACCTGCAAATATATTGGTAACCATGATACTCCCCAAAATGCTTGCCGCGGAAATGAGCAATGCTCTCAAACCAAGTGACTTGAGATCATTGAAAATTCCTGTGTCCGCCCCTACAGAAATGCCCAATAATACAAGTAACCCACACAGTGACACCGTACCCAGCCTTGATACAAAAGCTCCTAAGGCATTCAGGCTCCTGAAAGAGAAACCCGTAACTAACCCTGCTATTAGAAATATAGAAACAATTAACATATCTGTCATAACGATGAAGCTGAGTATAAACCACATCCCACAAATTGTAAAATTTTTAACAAAGCGTTGCATTTTCGCCTAATTTGTATTAGAATACACAGAATTGTATGATTAAAATATCTAAGATTGTAGAAGAAATATTAAATAATGACGATCTCGTTTTGGCATTAGCTCAACGAGGATTACTCAATACCTCTAGCTACGCCAGAGAAATCCAAACTGAGGTTGAAGAATCCTCATTTAAGGAAGTCAAGCTTGGTTCAATCATCGTAGCTATCAATCGGTACTTAGAGAGGCTACCAAGACAGAAATCCGCCGCTAAAAAAGGAATCCAGAGGTTATCTGTACATACAAACTTAGAGGGGATCACTTTCGAAAGAACTGAAGAAGTTTCATCCGAAATTAGAAAAATATATAACAAAACAAAGATTAACAATAACACCTACCTCACTCTAACACAGGGGATTAATGAGATTACTATTGTTGCAGAAAGTAATGTAGCAAACACTTTTAGAAAAACCCTTCAAACAGTTAGGAAAATTTATGATAAAAAGAACTTGGTTGGTATTTCAGTTAAGTTCGACATTAAGCATTTAGAAATCCCAAACCTGATATTCGTTCTTGCCAGAAGATTGGCACTCAAAAACATCAATATCATCGAAATTGTCTCCACGGCCACGGAATTAACTTTCATTATCGACAAAAAAGACCTTCAAATAACGATAGGTCAACTCCAAAAAAACCTCTAGGCTCCACCACCAGGCAAGTATTTCGAGGTTGATCGACGACACCCTGGCCACGCCACCCCCCTCACCTCATACATTTGGTACAATAAGTAATTATGGAAGAAATAATAATCGCAAGAAATCTTGATGATCTTGAAAAGGCTTTCCCTATGGAAAGGAACAAGTTCTACGAAGAACAAATTGAATGTTTCAGAAAAAATGGAAAACCTTCAAAATCGGTAGATATCGTTGACGCGTTCTTGTTTAATGAGCATGGTGAATTGTATATCCAAAAACGAGCAAAGAACAAGGCGCATAATCCTCGCTTACTAGATAAATCTCTGGGAGGCCATGTTAATTACGGGGACACAATCGACTATACAGTAATGGTCGAGACTGTCCAAGAACTACAAGTTCCGTCTATTGTTCTAAAAACACACCAGGACTATAAAAAAACCCATAAGCTACTGAAAAACTATTTAAATACCATTGCCATAATGAAGCAGATCGACACTAAACTATTTTGGTTAGAAAAAAAGTTCAGCAACGAATCAGCCACAATAGCAAATTATGTTCATCTCTTTATTGGAGTATACAGCGGTCGAGTAAAAACTGTTGATAGGGAATCAAGTGGTATTTTGCACTACACGCTTGAGGATCTTTACTATGAAATGGAAACCGTGCCAGCGATTTTCACCCCTGACTTGCATACCCTCACTAAAAAATATCGATCTGAATTAGAAAAGTTTCAGAGAACCAACCAGCTCATCGAAGACTAGGTTCAATGCTGCAATCACGGCACTTCCAGGGCACTTTCTCGCGAGCACTTCCGCGAGTACTCTCGCGAGCACTTTCCCAAAGATAATCATAGAATTCTCCCAAGAATTTCCCCAGAGTTTCGTTTTGAATAAGAATTCCTATCTTTTCTCTTGAATCCGGCTCTAGTCGAAAACCCATTTGTATAATTTCTCGATCATAAATGACTAGGTTAATATTCTCCCCTTGTTTATACCTCACCAAAAAACCATTTTTCTTCCAATTCTCAAGTTGATCACGATTCACTTCCCCTAGAGTCAAGGCAAGAATTTTGTACACGACTCCAACCTGGACTGCATCTACCATTACCTTTGTGAAATCAGCGCTCAGATCCCCCGTACCAGAAGCTATTACCAACACCTCTTTTCTAACTTCTTTGAACAACCTCTCCCCTACCCTGTGGTATTCCGCCCGACTAGTAATGAAATTGAACGGGCCGCCTAAGAAGTCTACTTCTTTGTTTTGGAGTACTTTTCGGAATTTTTCGGAAACACTTTCGAAATATTTACCCAAACCCACTTCCATTGGAAGCGCCCTGTATTTGGCCGAGTATTTTCCAGTCGAAACAACCAGCCCTTTGGATACTAAAGAACTCAATGTCCGACTCGCGGATTGCGCCAACCCTCAGTTCAACTTTCCACAACACCATCTTTTTTGACAATCATAGGAAAAATAAGTAAAATGGGGTTGCTGTGCCGAAGTGGCGGCTCAATGAGACTCCCAGAAATAACTACTGCTGGATTAGTCGAATTAGTCCTCCGTAGCTCGCAGAGCGAAGGCGGAAACTGGCACATCGTTAAAATATAGCTCAGTACCTAAAAAAATTCACTATATGTGCCGAAGTGGCGGAACTGGCAGACGCGCAACGTTGAGGTCGTTGTGGGAGTTAAATCCCGTGGAGGTTCAAGTCCTCTCTTCGGCACCAGAATGGAACTTAGCGGTTGAGAACCAACCAAGGAGTGGGCGTGCCGTAGGCACGCCCACGCTGTTTCGCCCGTTTTCGCCAATGAATTCGCCAATGAATTCGGATTCCCGCCTTCGGC
>Ga0180007_10005849_pt1 | contig 12235 bp, 10 predicted proteins | sample MM_PC_MetaG_FD_121122 | JGI IMG/M metagenome (GOLD analysis project Ga0180007, IMG submission 121122) | Groundwater microbial communities from the Aspo Hard Rock Laboratory (HRL) deep subsurface site, Sweden - MM_PC_MetaG | ecosystem: Environmental > Aquatic > Deep subsurface > Groundwater...
CCGAGTGCCAGACCTCCAAAACTCATTTGATTCAAAGTGAGATTATTGAAAAACAGCAGCCCGAAAGTGGCGATGAGCGAGATGGGAATCGACAGGGCGATAATGAACGTGGTCGAACCATTGCGCAAAAACACGTAGAGAATGAAAATAGCAAGCAGCCCGCCGAACAGAGCAGACTGTTTGACATTGTCTATGGATTTCTGGATGAAGTCGCTCTGATCTATGACCATCATCAGGTCGATATCGTCACGCTCGTTGTTGATCGTCTCCATGACTTCGCGAACCTGACGAGCCACCTCCACCGTATTGGCGCCCGACTGTTTACGGATACCCAGCCTGATCATCGGACGCCCGTCGATCTGAACGATGCGGTTGATATCTTCGTAGCCGTCGACAACGTTGGCCACATCGCGCACTCGAATCGGATACCCGTCAACCACGGTAATAATAGTGGCCGCAATCTCATCCAGCGATTGATATTCCCCCAGGGTGCGGACGTACATGTCGCTGATACCCTCACGTACATCGCCACCCGGCAGCGTGACATTTTCTCGCTGCAGGGCCGCACGCACATCGGCGGCGGAAAGACTGCTGGACGCCAGGCGGTCGCGCATGAGCTGAATCTGAATCTCGCGATAGACGCCACCCCAGACATCGATTGACCCGACCCCCGGCAGCTGCTCAAAACGCTGGGCGATCTCCCGTTCCAGAATGAGCGTGAGTTCGTCCATGGAACGCTCGGACTGGGCTCCCAAAATGACTACCGGAAAATTGTCGGGATCGAACTTCCAGAGGCGCGGCGGTTCGACCTCAGGAGGGAAATCATCGCGAATGCGATCAAGTGCCGCCCGCACATCGTTGGCGGCCGCATCGACATCGGTGCCCGAGGCAAACTCCAGCCGAACCCTGCTCCGGCCCTCTTCGGAATCTGACCGTACCTGGGTGAGATTGGGAACGCTGGCAATAGCGTTCTCAACCCGGTCGGTTATGATGGTCTCGATCTCCTCCGGTCCCACATTCGGATAGGTGGTGGAGATTGAGAGCATGGGGTATTCGATCGGTGGCAGCAAATCGACCGGGAGAAACCGAAACCCCATGACGCCGATCACGATAATGATGAGAAACACCATGGTCGTGGCGACCGGACGTTTGACGGCTGTCTGGGTGATGTTCATGAACGGCCCTCACGGCCGGAGGATTCCGCTCCGATCAGCGATGTATCCACGGCTTTTTTCTCCCGGCGCAGGATTATCTCGTCCAGAAGATCTTCTCGTTGAAGTTGCTGCAGTCTCTCGACCCATTCCCAGTTGACCAACCGTGCGCGAGCCTGTGCGGAATCCCCTTCCAGCAGATCCTGACCGAGCGTGACCACCCAGTTTCCGGGATGTACTCCCCGTACACCGGCGCTCATGCGTCCCCGGGCAATCACTTCGACCGGAATAAACGCAAACGAAACCGGATTTGTCAGGGACCCGCCGCCGGGGGCATCAACGCCGCTCACCGGCTCGCCTGTCAGGGAATCGCGACTGACAAAAACGCCAACCGAGGCGGTTGCGGGGTTCTCCCAGAGCGCACTCAACGGCACAATCGTGGCCTGCTCGCTCTCACCGTAGAAGATGTCGACCGTCACAAACATCCCCGGGTTCAGGGCGCCGTCGGGATTAATGAAGTCAATCTCGGCCCGCGTGCTGTGACTGACGGGATGCAGAAAGGGCGAAATACGGGCCAGGGGGGCCTCCAGCGAACCAAACGGGATTGCCGGAGAGGAGACCTCGGTGCGTTGACTCTTCTGAATATACGACAGCATACGATCCGTGATAACCACTTCGACTGTTAGCGAGTCAAGCTGGCCCAGCGTAAACAGTCTGTTACCGGGAGTGACCACCATGCCGACTTCAGCGTTGCGATTCCCCACGGTACCGTCGACCGGCGCCCTGATAACGGTCCGCGACAGGGCTTCCTGCCGTTCATCCACGGTTGCCCGGGCCTGTTCCACCCGGGCCCGGGCCAGTTCGGCATCGGCCTCGGCAGCTATTGCCTGCGTTTGTGCGGTCTCGAATTCGGTCGGACTGATGAGATCTTTTTCCGCCAAGCCGCTACTGCGTCTCAGTTCCGCCTGAACTCGCTGCAGTTCCGCCTCGGCCTGTTTGGCCTGGGCAGCGGCAATCTGGTAACTGGCCTCGGCCTGTTTGAGCCGTTCCCGAAGTTCGGTATCACGCAGTCGCACCAGCGGTTCCCCGGCTTTCGTCCGGTCACCGTTCTGCACATACACCTGGACGACCGCGGCGCTTATCTGGGGAAAGAGCTCCACCTGGTTTTTTGCCCGTACCAGTCCGTTCAGACGCTCACTCAAGGGAAGACTGCCGTAGTCAGCCTGAACCACCTCCACGGCCGGCACGAGTCGATCACCGGTCCGACCGGGGTTCCTCCCGGAATCGTCTGAGCATCCGGATAACAGCAGAGGAAACGTTACTAGGAGAAAGATAACGGCGATGCTTTCATGTGGCCGTTGTGCTGCGCGCCGTGCTGGCATGTACCCTCCGGTGGTTGCGGTCTCATCGGTCAACTGATACGGCAAAGTAAGCCTGCCGACACTCTCTTGTAAATGGTATTTGTGTCTGAAGTTCCCGAGGCTTGGAAGTATTCTCAGGGGGCGCCGGTACCTGCCAACCGGCGTCGTCACTCAGGACAGATGCCGGTCTGTCGGTCAGGTCGGGTATCCGCGCCTGGCTGCCCGGGGCGGTTGATTCTGCTATCCGACGGTCGTACTGACCTCCCTGAGTGACCTGGCAGACTCTTCCGGCGAAACAGTGTTGATGTAAATACCTGATCCGATCTCAAACCCGGCCGCCGTGGAGATGCGGGGCACAATAACCAGGTACCAGTGAAGATGGCGGGTATCATGGTCCCCTACCGGGGCCGACCGGAGAATGTAATTGTAGTCCGGATTCCCCAGCCCCAGGTATAGCTTCTTCAGCAAGTCGCGCAGCATGACCGCCAGTTCCACCAGATCGGCATCTGAAGTCAGGACAAAGCTGGGCTGGTGAGCCCTGGGATATATGCGGCATTCGAACGGTGATCGGGCAGCAAAAGGACAGAAAGACACAAATCGGTCAGATGCCATGATAATGCGGTCCCGCTGTCTGATCTCCTCAGCGACCATATCGCAATACACGCAGGAGCCGTTCTGATCGTAATACATCACCGCCTGTTCCATCGGGTAGCGGACATGCGGCGGTACAATGGGAGTCGCGATAATCTGCGAATGAGGATGTTCCAGAGATGTCCCGGCCCGGGCGCCGTGATTGCGGAAGACCGTCACCAGGTTGATTCCGGGAGCCTTGCTGATTTCGATTTGACGCTCGCGATACGCACGCAGGACACCCAGGACTTCGTCGGCATCCATCGTGGCGATCGTGCGATTGTGTCGGGGGTGTTCAATTACGACCTCGGCCATGCCGAATCCTCCGGCGGAAAGAAAGGCGCCAACGGGCGTGCGGGTCGCGGGCAAATCCTGCCTGAGCGCTGCAAACTTGTTGGGGACCACGCGCACCTGCCAGTCGTCACCCGACGAAAAGGCGTACAACGGTGTTTCGGTCAGGTGTTCGTTGCCGACACAAAAGGGACAATCGGACCTGTTATCCGGTACGGGTGTATTGGATGTTGCCGCCGGATGAACATCCTTCGGACGACCTCCCCTCTCCGGGGCAAGTATCACCCACTCCCTCGTGGCCATATTCTGACGGTATTCTGGCATGACGACTCCTCAGCCCCGTATACATATGTTACTCTATCCCAAACCCGGAGACAAGCATTGTGAAGACGCCTGTGCGGGCCGTGATCACCCTGTCGGCATCGGTGTGGACCGCCGCTCAGCGGTCGGGAGTGTACACTCAGATGCAGCTCAATGAGAGCGGTCTTTGATATGACCACCGAGTCGATTCCTGTTGATCCGTTGGGTAGTCTTTGATATCTTGCCCGCACAGCAGTTGTTCACTGACATCATTCGATCCAAAGGCCAATCCAAAATCGCGGGGGAACCGAATGCAATCAAAAAGACTACCAGCGTGTCGCGTGGGCTTAATCGCCCTCATTCTCGGCATCGCCGTTCAAGGGTGCTCGGACATCAAGTACACCGACATGTTGGGAAAGGAACTTGCGCCGGTCGAAGTTGACAAGGTGCTGGTGTACGAGACCGAAGAGGATTTCAAAACTGAGACACGTGATTACGATGTCCTTGGTTACGCCGTAGCGACCGGCAGCTCGATATCATCGCGAGGATCGATGCGCAGCAGTGTCACCAGGATGGCTGCCCGAAAAGGTGCCGATGCGGTGGTATTTGTGGACATATCCGATCTGGCGGCGGTGAAGGACCAGAAGTACTATATACCGGCGGGAGACACAGTACGCACTGAGGGGTCACCTCCCCAAAAACGCGTCAAGGCCTATTTCCTGAAATTCAGGTGACAGAGGTCACTCTCGGTTACGGTAGATGCCTTTTCCTTCGCCTACACCTTTCCCCGGGTTGCCCAGGCGCGGGCAAGAAGAGAAATTGATCCATCGGGCTGCAGCGGCAACCGCTTGTGAAGCAACTCGCGGAGGGTGTGTCGATCAGCCTCGGGCAGAGCCTGGAGGTACGACGGTGCCGGTCCCTGACCGCCAAGAAACGGTTTCCAGAAATCATCAAAGTCGCAGAAATGCGTGACGATTTCGATTGGGACGGTAACGATTTTCTTCAACCCAACACTCTCAAATTGGCTCCTCAGAGCCTCCGGGTTGGTGTTCGGAAAGCGGATGGCCTCGTGCAGCTTTGATGCCTCAGGATCGAGGGTGACGACGGCGTCCCAGAACATTCGAAGGAAATCCATCCTGCCTCCGTAATCCCACACATAGGCAGCCACAGATCCACCGTGAGCCGTGACCCGTTTCATTTCGGCCAGTGCCATTTCCGGTTCGGGAACGACATTCAGCACCAACCCGGAGACCGCCACGTCCACCGAGGCATCCTCCAGGGGCAGCGCAAGCGCGTCGCCCACCATACACATGGCCCGATTGCCCAGCTTATGCTGTGCGGCCGCCACGAAATTGTCCGATGTATCCAGGGCGGTAAGAACGGCCGGTCGGCGGCCCTTGATGATAGTCTCGCTGAGCGAACCGGTGGCGCAACCCACATCGAGCCATCTCAATCCCGCCCTGGGGGCGAGCCAATCGATAAACAGGCCGGCCACTCGACGGCTCCACCGCCCCATGAAGTAATCGTACGGGTTGCCCGAATCCCAGGAGTCTTTCATACTGCCAACCTCGAGCCAAGGGGTACCTTGAGAACCGTCCCCGGTCCGCCAACGGTTCACATATAATCAAAGTCATTCGACAAGGCTATGAGGGTCAGCCACGGCTCCGCAACTCACAGCGCTACAGCACCATGCCTCACTCTCAACGCTTACGCAGTTTTTGCAGGCCTTTGCGCCTGCCGGCAGGTTTGTGACAATATAGATGACCACAATCTATTTTACAAGGGAGATTTCGGGGTACGACGGGTTTCCGCGAGGCCACGGGTACGGGTTTGCATTATCTTCAGTCCGGCAGTATCTTCATGCCATGACAGCACCCGATAAACCTCACGGGCCCGACAATCCCGGAGCGGCCGCCACACCGGTTGATCCCGGCCGACTCGACACCGAACGCCGGATCCGGGCCTACGAACGGCAGCTTCGCCGCCTGGCCTCGGAGCTATCCCTGGCCGAGGCTCGAGAGCGGCGCGAGATAGCGTCCGATCTGCACGATCATATCGGCCAGGCCCTGGCCTATGTCTCCCGAAAGGTTAGCGCGCTCAAGGGGAACGCCGTCTTTTCAGGCATGGACGAGGATTTTTCCGAAGTGCTGTCGATCCTGAGTCAGACTATTCGCTACACTCGCGATCTGACCGTAGAAATCAGCCCTCCGGTGCTGTATGAACTGGGGTTGTCGGCTGCCATCGACTGGCTGGCCGAACGAGCTCACAATCGTTTCGGACTGAAGGTTACGTCCCATCAATCCGGCCCGTCACAACCGGTAGCCGACGACATCAAAGTATTCATGTTCAAATCCGTCCAGGAGTTGATCACCAACGCCGCCAAACACGCCCGGGCCGACCGGGTTACTGTCCATACCTTCTGGCGTCCCGACTTCCTTGAGATTCGAGTGGGCGACAACGGCTGCGGTTTTGACACGAGTACGTTTGAAAGCGGTCTCACCGCCCAGGACTGTTTTGGGCTGTTCAGCATTCGAGAACGCCTCTCCTATGCCGGCGGCAGGATCGAAATTCAGTCCGCTCCCGACAGGGGCACCAGTGTATTGATTTCCGCACCCTACACGCTCACCGATGAGGCTGATTGTGACTAGAATTCTCCTTGCCGACGACCACAAGTTGCTTATCGACGGGCTCCGATCGTTGCTCGACAAGCAGCCCGCGTTGGAGGTCGTGGGGGTGGCAAAGGACGGTCTGGAAGCTACCGAACTCGCGATGAGCCTTCGCCCCGATGTCGTCCTGCTGGACATCTCCATGCCCCGACAGAACGGTATCGACGCCGCCCGAAACATCCTTCGCGACCTGCCCGGTACGAAAATCGTCATGCTGTCCATGCACGCCGATCGGAAGTTTATCCAGGAAGCGCTGCGAGTCGGGGCTCACGGGTACATCCTGAAGGAGTCCGCCGCCGAGGAAGTGATCCAGGCCGTGGATGCCGTGCGGAAGGGCGAGTTTTTTTTCAGCCTATCCGTACGCGAACAGGTGCTGCATGACTATGTCGAGTGGGTTCGCGACGGTGCCGAGTCGACGCCTTCTCCGCTCAGTGGACGGGAACGTGAGGTCCTGCAAATACTCGCCGAGGGTAAGTCGACCAAAAACGCGGCCGAGATCCTTCATGTCAGCGTCAAAACCATCGAGAGTCATCGCAAACAGATTATGGACAAGCTCGACCTGCACAGTATCGCCGAGTTGACCAAGTACGCCATCCGCGAGGGACTCACCCCGCTCGATTAGTGTTGTTTCGCAGGCCCGCTCCCCCACCCTCCTGCCACCTTCCCATAAGGTATTTAGCGCACAACAATCAGGGAATGCCCTATTTCGCAATTGCCCGTTGTCGGACTACTTACGTTCACCTAAACTGGGAGACACAATATGTTCGACACTGGTAACACCGGGTTCATGCTCGTGGCCACAAGTCTCGTGATGCTGATGACACCGGGCCTGGCGTTTTTCTACGGCGGACTGGTGGGACGCAAAAACGTCCTGTCCATCATGATCCAGAGTTTTGTATCGATGGGCGTGACCACAATTTTGTGGTATGCGGTAGGCTTCTCACTATGCTTTTCGGGCGGCGAGGGCGGTATTATCGGCAATCTTGACATGGCCTTTTTGAACGGTGTTGGTCCATCGACCCCGTTTGGCGACGGTCAGATTCCGATGCTCGTGTTTTTTGCCTATCAGATGATGTTTGCAATTATCACGCCGGCCCTGATTACCGGCGCCTTCTCCAATCGCGTCCGTTTCCCCGCCTACCTGATCTTCCTGGTGGCGTGGCTCCTGCTGGTCTATTTCCCGTTTGTCCACATGATCTGGGGCGGTGGCCTGCTGGCCGAGTGGGGCGTCCTTGACTTCGCCGGCGGCATCGCCGTACACAACATTGCGGGGATGGCGGCTTTGGCCTCGGTGCTGTTTGTGGGCGGACGGCGGGTGGCCGAAAAAGGCCCGCACAGTATCCCGCTGGTGGCACTGGGCACCGGCCTGTTGTGGTTCGGCTGGTACGGCTTCAACGCCGGCAGCGAATTGCAGGTCGACTCCATCACCGCGCTGGCCTTTGTCAATACGGACATTGCTGCCTCGTGCGCCGCAATTTCCTGGCTGTTTCTTGAGTGGACCATGTCCAAAAAACCGCGCTTCGTGGGACTGCTGACAGGCGCGGTGGCCGGCCTGGCCACGATTACTCCCGCGGCGGCCTTCGTCACCCCCGGATCGGCAGCCATAATCGGACTGAGTGCCGGTATCATCTGCTATAGTGCGGTAAGCCTCAAAAACAGACTGCACTGGGACGATGCGCTCGATGTTTGGGGGGTCCACGGAGTGGGCGGTGCCCTGGGAATAATCATGCTCGGCCTGCTCGGCACCACGGCCATCAACCCGGCCGGAGCCGACGGACTGTTTTACGGTGGGGCCGATTTCTTCTTTAAGGAGTTGATAGCCATTCTGGTGTCCTCGGTGTATGCTTTTGCCTTTACTTACGGCATGCTGTGGGTTATCAACAAAATCACCACGGTCAAAACGACCGAGGGTGAGGAGCAGACTCTGGATGAGTCCCTCCACGGTGAAAGTGCGTACGTCAACTAGTGGATCTTTTTGCAAGGGAGCTACCCGTGATGTTGAAAACAACTGCCTGCAACCTGCTGCTTCTGCTGGTCATGGTGGCCGGGCTTTCCGTACCGGCTGTGGCCGAGAGCGCTATCGGTGTCACCACCGGTGTTGATCTTTACAATCGCTATGTCTGGCGAGGTCTGGATATCGCCAATACACCGTCGATCCAACCGGCCATTTCGGTCGATTACTCCGGCTTCGAACTGGGTGGCTGGGGCGCCTATACCATGTCGAATGAGGCGTCGGAATCCGATGAAATCGATTTCTGGCTCGGCTATGGCCGGGAGATGGAAAGCGGCGTGTCGTTTTTTGCGATGATCACCGACTACTACTACCCGAACGCGGGTGTCGACATGTTCAATTTCAACAACCATGACGCAGTCAGGGTCGATGCCGACAGCACGATCCCGGACCCGGGCGCTCACATCCTTGAGGCCGGGTTGTCGATCAGCGGACCGACATCGTTTCCCGTGACAGTGTCCGGTTACGTGAACTTCTATAACGATGCCGGCAGCAACACGTATTTCCAACTGAACTACCCGGTGGTGGTTAACGAAACCGATCTGGACTTCTTCTGTGGTGCGGCCGGTGGCAGCAAGGACAATCCTGATTATTACGGCACCGAGGACTTTGCAATCATCAATGTGGGTGTAACAGCGACTCGTGAGATCAACATGTCCAGCAGTTTCTCACTACCCTTGACGCTATCTTTTGTAGTGAATCCTGAGGCTGAGATTTCACATCTGTTGGTAGGGATTAGTTTCTGAGAAGCACACCTGATCTCTGCCCCTATTGGCACCCGACGGCCGCGAGTCACCCCTCGCGGCCGTTTCTGTGCTTGCTATCGTGAGCAATCGTGTAGATCGCACCATGTATCGACCGCTCACGACAGGGATCTCGGGTTCGACCTTTTCCAAGAAACCCTGGCACGACTCGGAAGCTTACGTGTACAAGCAATACTAACTTGGAATACCGATATAACCGTCGTTTATTGGGCACAGTCCATAACACATTGCGACTGCGGAATGTCATACGTGCGATCAAGAACACGATATCTGGCGATAGTGCCGGCGTTGACGGCTTTGTTGTTGTCGACCGGCTGCTCGATCAATCGCAGGGCCATCACCGGACAGGTAGAGGCAAGGCAATCCCATGATACCCTCACAATTCAGTATGACATTAGTGTTCGGGACGGGGACCTCGACTCGGTCGCAATTCAGCTACTCCAGGACTACAATCGCAGGCTGGTGCGCTACGATGCTCTGGACCGTGTGAGAGATTCACTCTATCGCAGCCTGGGCGATTCGCTCGATTGTTGTTTCCCAATGATATTAGAGTCGCTGCTGCTCCCGGGCCAACCGGTCCGTTCGCTCGATTCTGCCGAGTACAATGATCTGCTGTCCCGGACCTGCTGGTGGATGTTACCTCCCTCCCGCATTGAAGCCGGAGTTCCGAGGACGTTTTTCGGGTCGCATATTCTGATCCCGGGGCACAATACGTATATTGACTCGATTATAGCACGCGGGCCGCTGGACAGCCTGAGAAAACATTCGATTCCGTGCTCCTGGAGCCTGGATACCGGACCGCAGCATACGGACATTCAGACCGATTCCATTCTCTACCGCAGGAATCCGGACTCCGTACAGAACAATCGCAGGTTCACGGGCACCCTGCAGTTCGATACATATCAGGCGGCGCTTCCGGAGGCCTACTGCATCAAATACTACGGCGGCTCGGGGAGCCGGGCGAACCGACATGCCAATCCTCTCAGGACTATCTGGGAGGGTGTTCTGCCGCCTGAACCGCAAATCCGCATGTACCGTTTCCGCGAAGAAGGTGGATTCGTCGGGATGGCCGGCGGCTTGGGAGCATCGACTTTTTCTCGCGGCGGTCTGCCCTCAACCCACGCGGGAACCGACCGCATGCCTGCGCTGACAATCGGCTTTTTGTACTACTCCCCTTCGACAATCTACCAAGTCTCCGCGGAGATGTGCGGCATGGATTCAACCGGCGAAGTCCCCGCTTTGGGAACATTCAGTCCCATAAATATCCGTCATTTCCCATTCACGCGGAATTCCAGGGGCCTGTCGGCATACGGAGGACTCGAGTTCACGGCGTTTAAGGCCGACGTGGACTTTGCCGAGATCAACAATCACCGATTCGGCCTGGAACTAGGCGCCGGTTACGATACGGATTTTAACCGTCTCACCTACTCGTATCACACGAATCAGGGCGGGTACCATGAAGTTGAACTGCTGGTTGGCATGGTGGCCCTGGAACAGGGCAAGGCCGGTGTGAAGCTGTCGTTTCTCCAGGGCGATCTGATCCGGTTTGCCACCATACAGGCGTATATGGAAAACCGCATCGGCTTTGAGACACTGGAATTCCGTCGTCCCCTATCACTTCCCGCACAGGCACTCGTGTACGCGGGGATGATCACTGCCTGGGCCCTGGTGTACTGAACGTGACAGGCAGCCGGCGTGCGCGAAAAGCAGTCGCGTAGCGACACGCGACCGCTGCACATTGATTGCGTAAGACTACTGCCGGGGTTCCAGAATCAGAACCGCCGACGCCAGAACCGTTGTCCACAGCCCGTTTTTGTTACCTTCCGCCGACTGACAGATATGACTCGCCTTGAAAAACGTGTCACTGGCCCGGTATACTTCCTTGCGTTCATCCCAGGCCTGGTTGGGATCGAAGGGAATCCCCAGCGTTGAGGCCAGCATGGTGGCCGCCAGGTCCTCGGCATAATCCCCGGCCGAATCCGCCGTCTGGCCGTACGCGTGGTGCTCCGACAGGTAGCCGTACTGGTTGGGATCCTTGGGACGCGCGATCCCGATCGAGGCCGAAATCAGACGATTGGGTTCGTCGGTTTCGTTTCGGGCCATCACACAATGTACGATCTGTCCGGACTCAAGATGCTTAAGCCCCTCTTTTTGGGGCACGATCTTGCAGAGGGGCGGCAGGATACTCGAAACGTGTACCAGATTGAACCGCTCGATCCCGGCACTGCGAAGCGCCAGCTCAAACGATGACAGCCGGTTTTTGTCGACGCCAACACCTTTGGTCAGAAACATCATTTTGGGAACCATGCCATGTCCTCGTATTGCTATGTTTGTTGATTCAATCGGTTGACCGGCGACCAGCCTCCCGCAGAGCAAGCATTGTATAACAGAGTTGAGCGGCGCCGTATTCCGTGACCACATCGTGCGGGCGAGGAGCAACCTCCACCACATCGGCCCCAACTACCTGTTTGCGCGCAAACACTTCCCGGATCAGGTCGACCCCATAGTACCAATCCAGTCCGCCGGGAACCGGCGTGCCGGTGGCGGGCATGCACGACGGATCGAAACCATCAACATCTATCGTGAGATATACCTGATCGGTGGGAATTGCCTTCACAATATCGGCCACGGCCGGCGGCTCTCCTCCCCCCCACTCAAACACGGTCAGCCCGTTCTTCCGGGCGTAGTCCATTTCATCCTGTGAGTAGGCTCGAATACCTACCGGCACCAGGTTGAATCCCAACTCATGTGCCCGCCGCATCGGTGTACAATGTGCGTACATACCGTGCGGGGTGTCGTTGTAGTCTGAGTCATCGGGTCTCAGATCAAAGTGAGCATCGATCTGAACCACCGTTATCGTCTGTGCCTCCATTCGCGACGCCAGCGCCTGGAAGGCACCGGTCGAGATGGAATGCTCGCCCCCGAGCATCATCACAAACGCACCGGTATCCAGATGCCGGACGTACTCATCCTTCACGCGCGCCACCATATCCGATGGCGCCAGATCGTTGATGCCGGTCAGCTCGCTAAGGGCGACGGTCCGGTTCGAAGCGGGCATGGC
>Ga0180007_10005850_pt1 | contig 12234 bp, 21 predicted proteins | sample MM_PC_MetaG_FD_121122 | JGI IMG/M metagenome (GOLD analysis project Ga0180007, IMG submission 121122) | Groundwater microbial communities from the Aspo Hard Rock Laboratory (HRL) deep subsurface site, Sweden - MM_PC_MetaG | ecosystem: Environmental > Aquatic > Deep subsurface > Groundwater...
GCCTACATGCGATATGTGGCGGTAGTATGAAGAAATCAACGCTTTGCGCAAGTATGCGCACAGAAGCGTGGTATTGGAATCTAACTGCGGGCGGTCTGCGATGGCTTTTGCCGCAAATTCTTCCGTTTTTAATGGCAAAAAAGAGACACGCAGAGATTGCGTTAAAGGTATTGGCAGGCAACCAACGAGGGCGAGGCCGACAAATGCCTTTTGAGACATTGCGCCCATTGTTGGTGGAAATGCGTTCGCTCCAAAAATCCGGATACAATGGTGACATAGATAAAATACGAGCCTCTTTGAGAACGTGATTTGTATGGTGAAATCGTAAATCAACAATCGGAAATGGTAAATGAGAAGGGGCGCTGTTTGAGAAAGCAGGTGACTGATGGCGACAGAGCCGTTAGATAGAAACAAAACAACTCTTACGCATCGCGTGACCTCGTTAGCTATGATTTATTTGGAGAATCGCGGGTTTAAGCCTATCGAAACGGAGGTGTTCATTGAGGGGTTTGGGATAGTCGATGTTGCATCATTTGTCTATCCGACACCAATTGAATGTCATAAATTACGACTGGCGAACGAGCAACGATTTGGCCTGGATAAGCAAGATTATGGTGATATTCAGTTTCGCTACGGTCACATCTTGACAGCGGTTATCGAGGTCAAGGTGACACGGGCCGACTGGCTTCGGGACAAAGAGACGAAATTCAAACAGAGAGCACCGGCGCATTTGTGTTATCTCGCGTACCCAAAGGATTTGCTTGAAGCAAAGGACTTACCTGAAGGATGGTTGGGCCTGGAAATGGATAGTACCGGGTATCGGGTTAACAGGCGGCATTGGAATTGGCCTATGGTACATCCGCAACATCCGGGCGATGTCGTAGATTTTGTCGGCGCTGTGGCAATCAAAGCAGACCATCGCACTCGATTTGCACGGCATCGCACGATGATGAAGATGCAGCGAGCAAAAGATGGGTTGAGCAGAAGGAAAGTGAATGATGGCAGGAATAAAACTAACGAAGGCACAACAAACACTAATTGATGCGATGAAGGCCGGGCACCGCCTCTGGGTGTGCAGGGACGGACATTACGAGCTGGATGACTGGAGGTTGAACATTCGGGTCCAGAAGAGAACTGTCCAACTCCTGTTGAAATTGGGACTGATAGAATGGGATGGATACGAGAACGCATCACAGCTAAGTTGTGGTATGCGTGGATTATCCCCAGTAAAGCGGAAAGGTAACTGATGGCTGAGAAACCGATACTAATGACCGGCTGGAGCGTGCAGCGGATACGGGCAAAGCAAAAGACGCAGACACGGCGGCTTTCAGGGCTTCAAGAAGTCAATAAAGAACCGGACAACTGGACGTTCTTGGGCTTTAATGAAGTTGGCGAAGCGCGCTTCCAATGGGGCGTAACGTGCAAGCCCCGCTATCAAATCGGCGACCTGCTCTGGGTACGCGAGGCGTGGTGTTCAGGTGATGAATGGGACGATACGAAACCGTCTGAGATTGACCCCTTGATCTGTTCTGATATTTGGTATTTTGCCGATGGGCCACGACCGACAGAGGGTTGGGGTAAGACGCGGCCAGCTATCTTCATGCCGAAGTGGGCTACAAGGATTTGGCTTGAGATTACAGGAATTCGCGTGGAGCGTGTTCAGGATATAAGTATAACCGACCTGTGGGCGGAAGGCTTAGAGTTTGGTGTCGGCGCAACATCTCAAGGGTTTATTCAATGGATACAACTTTGGGACTCTCTCAACGCCAAACGTGGCTATCCGTGGAAATCAAATCCTTGGGTGCGCGCGATTGAATTTCGCCGCTGCAAGTAAGGGAAAGGCCGTGGTGAGCTATGAAGGTCCGACACGAGACTAACTCGGTTGTTATTTCAGGCGGGGAACTGAAAGAGCGGCGGAAGAAAAACGGACTCTGCCAGGCGGGTGTTGCAACAAGACTCCGGGCGGCACAGATTGATACAATTGAGTTCTATGATTCAGGTGGGTTTCAGCACATCTTACACGTAGACCAGAATACGATTTCGCGTTTGGAGCATTGGAAGGGCGACTTTATCCTGCCGCTCAACATATATGAGGCGATTAGCAAGGCGCTAGGCCCTCTCTAACTAAAGCGACTTGTCCTTGCGTAAGTGAAATAGCCTTCATAACCAGAGCCTCCATGCAAAACAGGCATGGATTGTCAAGACGGATACTCGCAGAAGTGCCTCGACGCACCATGCCTGAACATTGCGAGATGTGATAGTGCGAGTATCCATTTCAATCACAAGTTTATCATATCTATCGGCAGCCGTCAAGCGAAAAATAGAAAAAAATAAAAAAATTTTTAGGTAAGTCTGTACCGTGCAACGGTTAAGCCGTTTGGCTTAAGTAGCCTCTTGACAAAAATTGGGCAAATGCCAATTTTGGATATAATGAGTAATGAGACGCCAAAGAAAGCTGTGAAGAACAAGAGAGCCGGAGGCAGACCAACGAAGTATAAGCCTGAGTATTGTCAGCAAATCATAGACTTCTTCGATGTTGAACCTTACGAAGATGTTGAAATCCCACATTATCACCCAGGCACCAAAAAAGTCGTTTGGACTGACAAGAAGCGTATGCCGCGCAAATTACCAACACTCAGAGACTTTGGCAAAAGCGTAGCCGTAGACTATTCAACTGTGTGGAATTGGACACAAGAGCATAAAGAGTTTTTCGATGCTGTTACGCGCGCGGAGGAGCTTCGCAAGGATTTCTTGATTCAGAACGGTTTACAGGGCCTTTACAACCCGAAAGCGTTCACGTTTGTGGCCGTGAATCTGACGGATATGCGGGATAAGAAGGAGCAAACCACCACAAGCGCCGTTACGATCACGTTGGGGGATGAGGAGCGGGCGATTCTGCGTGATATGGGGGCGAAGCTGCTCGATGGTTGACGTTACAGTAGACAAGCTGTTGGCGGCTTCACCGGCGTTCTGGGCTCATAAGAGCAAGATTCAGCTACCTGACGGCCTATTTTCCTTTACCGGCAGGGAATACCTCAAAGAGTCGATGAATGAGGACGTACCATTGTCGGCTGATATGAAGGGCACCCAGGGCGGCGCTAGTTCAGTGCAAATGCTGAAGTGCTTGCACGCGATGATAACTGGTCGTTATCCCAAAGGCGTATTGTATTTATTCCCAAATGCCGACGAAATGGGCGACTTTAGCAAGTGCCGATTCAATCCGATTATCAACGACAATCCTGACACTATAGGGCGTTTTGTACACGATACGGACACTGTTGGCCTAAAAAGAGTGAACAGCAGCTACCTGTTCATGCGTGGCGCTCGACTTAGCCAGCGATTAAGCCTAACCGAGAAGGCTTCGCCAAAGTTGAGCGGTATTCCCGTAGACAAGGTGGTCTATGATGAGTGGGATTTCATGGACCCGGGTGTACGGGAGAAAGCCTATGGCCGTATGGGCGACAGTGAATTCAAGCATGAAGCGTTCTTAGGCAATCCGAGTATCCCCGACTTCGGCATTGACCTGATATGGCAGCAGACGGACCAGCGGTATTGGCAGATAAGATGCTCTAAGTGCAACGCCTATACCTGCTTAGAGCTTGACTTCCCGGACTGCATTCAATTCGATTCTGAGGGTAAGGGTGTACGGGTCTGTATCAAGTGCGGGGCTGAGATAGACCGGACCAAGGGTGAATGGGTGGCCAAGTATCCGCAACGCAGCAAGGAAGCTGTAGGGCGTCGCTGGAGCCAACTCAACAGTGCCACGGTCGACCCGGGTACGATTGTCAGGGCATGGGAGCATCCACCGGACGGCAATATAGCCGATGTATATCGCTTTCGGCTGGGTCAGCCGTATATTGAGTCAGAAAACAGACTTACGGTTCAGCAGGTCTATGCCTGTTGCAGCTCTGAGGGCATGTACCCGAGCGATAGGGGCCCGTGCTGTATGGGTGTCGATGTAGGCGGTACTTTGCATGTAGTAGTCGGCAAACGTACTAAGACGGGCACACCGCACATAGTTCACGTAGCCGAATACAAGGAGTTTACGGACTTGCCGGAGGTTATGCGGCGGTACAACGTGCAGGCCGTGGCTATAGACTTATACCCTGAGACGCGGGCCGTCCGGCAGTTCCAGGCCAGCGCAGGGACATACGAGAGCATATCCGGTGTGAGCGTTACGTGCTACATCTTTGGCGTGGAATACTTGGACAAGCAGGTCCGCGGCGTGGTCGAGGACCAGCAGGCCCGTGTACTGAAGACCTCTCGAACAGAGAGCATGGACGGAGTTCACGCCATTATTGCCGATGGGAAGGCGGTGTTACCGGCTCGCAGCGGCAAGATGGAGGAATACGCAAAGCAAATGAGCAATACAGCCAAGGTGTTGCAGGAGGATGAGAGAGGTAACCGGTTGTATAGATATATTCGCTGTGGTGACGGTCAGGACCATTACTATCACGCCACCAACTACTGCCTGATGGTTCTGAACCATTTGCCGCTGCACGCCGAGGAGCCGCCGAGTCAGTATCCGGAGGCCCCCGACAAGCGGTTTTTGGGATTGGAGAAGCGGCCACAAAGGTCTGGTGGGGCGTTGTCGGGTCTGCGGAGGGGGGCGTAGTATGCCGTACAAGCGTATAGGCCGGACTGTGTACAGCAAGAAGGGCGGCAGGTGGCGTAAGAAGCAGAAATGCAAGAGCGTAGCGAACGCCAAGTCGGCGATACGGCTGTTACATGCCAGACCGGGGCATTGAGGACTGATTATGAAAATACTACACGAAGATTTCGCCATAGTTGACATTGTAGCTCTGTTCAATTCCATCAATTTGATTTATTTCCTTCTTTGGGTGGTTTGATTATAGCAGAGAACGGATACGATGTTCAGGTCGAAATCAGGCTTATAGACTTGTACGGCAAGGCGTCTACGCCTCGTGCCGGCCGCGTGTTGGCAAGCAGCCCGATACTTGCGCGTTCTTTTGAAGATGCTGTTTCGGCTGAAGCCTTCATGCGCCGGGCTTGGGTGGCGAATAGTGAGTTGACGAGAGACGATTGCTGCGGCCCTGAGTTGAAACGTCGTCTTGATGCCTGGGCTGAGGGCACGTTACGGTGTGAAGGCTTAGATGGTGCAGTAGAGGCGGTTTGAAGGAGAAGCAATGAAGTCTAGTCAGTGTAAATGGCCGGAGGAACCACATCGGCACGATAGCCCAAAGCTCCGTGGCTGTCCGTGTTGCGGGCGTGAAGCGGCTATGGAGTTACAAATAAGAGACTTTCCGCGCTCCAGCAAAAAGCATACCGTGTGGGAATGTTACAACTGCGGCGCGCGGATACCGGAAAAAGCGCCTGGTACGGCCGCGTTGTTTGGAGGCAAGCCATGAACAGGCGTGACTTTATGAAGGCGCATGATGCCTGAGCTATTAGGACAATCTGTTGAGCGGGACAAGGTGGCCAAGACGATAATCGGCCATGCGCAGGTGCTGGAGGATGTTCGGCGGAAGGACTTTGAAGATGTAAAGCAGCAGGCCGTGGACTTGACGTGCCCGGACAGGGGCAACGTATCTGATTTCCGATCTGGGGCCAAGGGCGGCATAACGGGCTATGATATTTACGATGATGAGGCGTCTCTGTCGCTTGATACGTGCGTTGACGGCTTGATGGGTATGCACATGCCATATAGTCTGCCGTGGTTTCGTTCGGCGTTTTACGAGAAGACGATTGGCGAGGTCAAGGAGGTGCGTGGGTATTTTCAGGATTGTGATGAGATTGCATTGGACATTTTGCGGCGTTCGGACACGTTTTACGAGCGGATGCCGATAGCCCTGAAGGACGGCTTGGGTCCGGGGGACGGGGCGGCCTATGTGGAGCCCGATATTGCCAACTATACCATTGATATTATCGTGCCGAATATCTGGCAGATGTACTACTTGAGGGACGACCACGGCAAGTTACTGGCGATACACAGGCACTACCGGCTGTCGGCGATTCAGGCGTTGCGGATGTTTGGAACGATTGAGCAGTTGGGTGAGTATAACGTAGCACCAGAGCCGGGAGTCTACCTCAACACGGGCAATCTTTCGTCCGAGATTCTAAACAACTTGAAGCACGGGCAATTTCAACACGAATATGAGTTCATCCACGCCGTCTACTGGAATACGGCCTACAATCCACAGGGTCTGGGACCTGCTTACATGCGTTGGTCGAGCTATGATATTCAGCGTTTGGCAACTCCGGCTTCGGCGGCGTTGTTGCGGAGCAGCGGCTATCATACGCAGAACCCCATGGTTTTCACGGTGAATCGCGGTTCGGGGGAGGACTATGGCCGGGGCATAGCGGGCAAGGCCATAGTTACCATAGCCACGGTCAATCAGTTGACCAAATCGATGCTGGACAGCGCCCACTGGCAGGCAGACCCGGCGTGGAAGATTAGCAAGAACCTTCTGGCCAGTGCCGAGTTATGGCCCGGCGGCAGAATACCTATCGGCGACAAGGACAAGGAAGACGCCGAGGCGATAACGATGCCGGGCAATACGCCGTTCTCAGTGGAGGAGCGGGAAAGGATAACCGACCACCTTAAAGAGCACTTTATGGTGAAGTACTTCGAGATGTTCACCAATCTTGGGAAAGATATGCGCGTTTTGGAGCTGATGGAAATGCGGGGCGAAAAGGCCGTGATGATGAGCAAGTTCATGGGGACCGTCAACAGATTCATCGACGGGATATTGGACAGGGTTCGCAACATAGCGTGCAGCGCCGGCTGGTTTCCTCCGCCGCCGCAGATAATCATAGACTTTCTCATGGAGCACCAGTTTGGGCCGCAGCCGATGAGGAAGGTCAACATAGACCATATCGGGCCTATTTCGCAGATACAGAAGCAGATGTTCGAGATGCAGCCCGTGCAGCACACGCTGGCGGCGTCCGAGGCGAACTTCGTCATCGCGCCAGAGACAAAACATCATTTCAATTGGGACAGGATTCAGGAATACACGATGAAGGCTTACAACTTCCCGGTGGAGTTGGAAAACACGCCGGAAGAGTTCAGACAGCAACGCGAAGCGTACATTGCCCAACAGCAGGCGGCCCAGGTGGCGGAGCAGGCGGCGGCGGTGGCGGATGCTGTGCCGAAACTTCAAGGAAAAACAGAGGAAGGCTCGCCGTTGGCGGCCTTATCAGGAGCGGCATGAGCGTAAGAGATTATTGCAGACAGCATTACTGGCCGTACTTGTGTCGAACAGGCAGACACCAATGGGAGGTCGTTAAGCAGGCAACGCGCAAAGAGGATGGATTGGAGCGTTGTGCACGGTGCTCTGAGGAGTGGGTAATTCCACATTATTTCACGTTTGACGAACTACGGGGACGGCAGGACGAGACCCTGCCGATGATAGCAGATATGCTGTCAAGACCTTGGCCGATAGTGCAGGATTTGCCGTGTGTTTCGGCAGGGGCGGCGTAAATGAATTACGGTATCGTCGGTATGCGTAAACATAGAAGAGCCGGCCACACGGTAAACAATAATCATTTTACCGGCACGGCAAGAAAGAACGGTACGCATAGAAAGCAGAAACTAACTCAGCGGCAAAAAAGAATGAAACGTGGGACGCATGTAAATAAATATGCAGGAGCGGCATAAATTAAGGAAAACAGAAATGAAGTGCATTCTGCCGTCAGGCGTAAATACTGAAGACTTGCGCAAATATCACAAAAACTGTGATATTTGTGGTGCGCAGATGTCAATGACATCTGCTCTAAGCAGCGGCGAGATATGGAGGGATTCGAATGGCGAGATATATTTGTCGTTCATAGAACATTCGGCAGCGACAGGGCTTATACACGCAGGAAAAGAGGGTTTTCTGATTGCGTCGAAGAACATAGCATGGCCTATACATAGATTGCCTGCGGGTACGGTATTGACTATAACACAAAAGCCAGAGGGGAGCGGCATAAATGCGTAAATCCAGAAGCAAACAAGAAATGAAACAGTTGTTTGGCCGGGTGGTCGCGCGCTACAGGGGTATTTTTAATAAATTACTGAAACGGCAAGGGCAAAACCTAAAAGAAAAGGCAGACTTGCATTTCCTGCCGCCGGACTGGGATGAGCACGGTATCGAGGAGCAGATTCAACAGATGGAGTTATGGAGAAACATCTTCGTCCATGTAATAGGCGGGATGACGCAAGAGCAATTGACTGCGAGAGGGCACTGGTGGACAAGGCAACTGAGGATAACGGACGATATATTAACGGAACTCTACAGCAAAGTAGCAGGAGCGGCTGATTTCTCTTGGCAGAATCTGCGAAGTCCTGGGCCACCCGTGGAGGGAAGATATTGAAAAGGCTTGCGACCTCGTATATAGGCCGCACACGTTGAGAATGGAGATTTGCGGCATTTGCGGCAAGACAAGAGAAATGACTTGGGAATGGAAGGAAGAATGAAATGAGAGTCCCGGAACTTGAGAAATTGAAAAGAGGTGAAGACCCGGATGCGAAAGAGAGGCGCAGGGTACAGCTCGCTTATTGCCAGACGTTTCTGAACAGCGAGACCGGGCAGTTCGTTCTGGAACACATGTGCATGTTGGCCGGATTCTATGAGGAAATCAGAGAGCCGGCGAAGATGATTGAGATGAATTTCATGTTGAAGATATTGAAAATTTGCGGTTTGGATTCGAAACGGCGCAGAGCGAAAATTGTTCAAGAGCTGCGCGCTCTAACAAGGTAGTGATGAGTAGAAATCATGGAGCAAAGAACAGAGTTCATGCAAATAATCTGTGCCAGTATCGCGGGAGGTTGCGATGAAGGTGGCGACTATATTGAGGCCATGCCGGAGCGCGATGTCGAATGGCACGGTTCGAATGACCCTGGGTGGCGCTGCCCATTCTCTAAATACGAGGTGCTTCATGTAGGGTCGCGTTTGTATAAGAGTCAGACGAAAGGTTATCGCAATATACGGTATCGGGACCCAACGACAGGAGAATTAAGCGAACATTATTTGTACGTATCGTAAGGACACTAACAAGTAAATAGGGTTCTTGCCGACGGCCGGCCGGCCGGAAGCGAGCTAAGAAAAGAACAAAGGGCGCGTTGGAGCCAACGATCTGACGCGCCCTTTTTCTTTTGCCCGCAGAAAGAAAGGAAACACTTATGGCCGAAGAAACGACAACTACCGAAACTGAGAATCAAGTTGACTTCAGCGGTATCAACTATGACAGCGTGGTGGAGAATTGTCTAACCCCTGAAGTGAAGGCGACATTGCCGAAGTCCTGGATAAAGTTCAAAGGCAAGCCTCTTGACGAGGTCTTCAAGAGCCACCTGAGCGCCGAGCAGGAGCTTTCGCGCCGGATACGTATTCCCGACGAGAACGCCAGTGAGGTCGAAAGGCGCAAGTTTCACACGCAATTGGGGTGCCCGGAGTCGCCGGAAGGCTACGATTTCGGTGAGATTGCGGATGCCGATCCGGAGTTTGTGAAGTGGGCAAAAGAGAACTTCCACGCCGAGGGGGTAAGTAAAACCAAGGCGACCGGAATCGTGCGGCGGTTCGTGGAGATGACATCGGCCAAGGTCCGCAAACAGAAAGAGGTTGAGGCCAACGCCTTGAAGGAGGCGGAGAAAGACCTGCGCAGCAGGCCGGGCTGGGAGGGCGATAAATACAACGAGCGGCTGGCCACAGCGCAGGCTTGGTATGACCGGCTGTTCGGAAAAGGCGCCGCCCAGATATTCGCCGAGAAGGGCATCAATACGCATCCAATGGTAGTGGCGAACGTCTATGCGCTCGCCGAGCAGTTGGGTGAGGACTTTTTCGTGGGCGGGGCCAAAGGCGGAGGCAAGATGAGTGGGAAACAACTACTGGACCAGATGTACCCGGACGACAAAGGACAACCTACTACATAGACAGGGGGAGAATTCACGATGTGAACTTTCTGTCATTTGAAGCCCTCGGGGAATCGGCCACAGGCCGACCGAGTGTAAGCCTGTAAGACGGGCAAGGGCGACCCCTGCTCTTGTCTTCGACAAGAAGACGCAGGGGAGAATCGACCAAACGAGTTAATGAACGATTTGAAAAAACTTATTTGGGAGATAAACAAATGGCATCAGAAATGGACCTTCGTGAATATTTTACTCTATCCGAACTCAAAAACCGGATGGTGAACAATGAGCTTGTTCAGATCACCGACGTATTGAACACACCCTTGCAGCTTCCGTCTGACCTTGTGATAGGCCGGTGCAGCAGCGGCGACGACGATATTGTTACCCGAAGCCTCTACGAACCGCAGGGCGATGAGGTCAATTACAATCAGGGCCACGTGGTCAAGATCGGGCAGACAGAGCAAGCCACCGAGCATACGGCGATTATCGAGCAGGGCTGGTATATAGAGAAGAAGCTCGCCAAGCGCAGCGGCAATTACAAGCTGGCGCTCCTTCAGGAAGAGAAGTTGCAGGCGAACGGCCTGCGAAAGCTGTGGGCGCAAAGGTTCTTCCACGGCAACAGGGCGACGGCCTCAAGCGGCGGCGCGCATCAGATTAACGGGCTGGCCAATCGCAGTGATTACAATGCTTTGGCATCAGGCACGGCAAGGCCGTGGGTCTTCGACATGGCCCAGGGCGAAACACCGTCGGTCACGGCCAATAAGACGAGCATCTGGTTCGTCAAGCACAGCGAGGAAGGGGTTCGCTGGGTTGCGCCGCAGGGCGCCGAAGACGCCAGCGGTATCAGGCGCGATTACTTCGGCGAAGACGGTCTCGATTACACCGACCCCGTGGATTCCAAGCCCAGGCACATGCGTATCTATCGCGGGATGCTGACGCTTGCCGGCGGCATATCCATCAAAGACCCGCGTGCCGTTGTAGTCGTTCACAACATATCCATGAGCGATTGGGACAACGTGGATGATTTCGACATCATACCGGGCGTGCTCATCGACGCGATGAACTACATGAATGCTTGTACGCAGGAGATTCCGGGCAACGTGGTTTGCTATATGCACCACAGGCTGCGCGCACGTGTCTGGCGTATGCAGCACGACTTGACGTTGACGCGGACAATGAATGAGAACCTGAAAGTGCCGGAGTGGTTTATCGGTGAATATCCGGTCCATTGCTGCGACGAGATTTCGATTACCGGCAGCAAGGTGGAGTAAGAAGTGGCGTAAGAAGCAGCGTAATTAAAAAACAATATTTACAGATAGTTTTGGAGATAGACACATGACTATGGACTTAAGAAATCAGTTTAGTCGCGGCCAGACGGTGTGCAACGCCGGTTCCCAGGCCGGGGATTTTTACCTTCACAAGAACGTTGCCATGCCGCAGGGCGGCGGCGATTTCAAGGCGCTCCGCCTGATTGTCGGGACGGCCTTTGAGGGGCTCGCCTCCGGTATGCGGGTCACAATCGAATCGGACACGGTATACACGTTCAATTCGACCTTGCGAGAAGAGGCGTCTGCGCCGATTCTGCTGCCCGCCCGCCTGACCGCAGGTGCGATTATCGATATTCCGCTGCCGCGCGGCAATCCCGACCTCGACTGGCAGGCTTTCTGGCGGATTTACTACAACCAAATCAGCGAGGTTGCCACCGCCGGTACGATAACAGCGGGGCTTATTTGATGAGTATTTAGTGAACTGCTCGTTGGTTTGATAACCAGCGAGCAGACACTAATCATTGTTTAGGAGATATTAACGTGGAAAAATTTAGTTCATACATCACACAGAATCCGGGCGCCTTCCTCGCTCACCTGAACAAGTTGGTTGACGAGGTGAATGATAACAGCTTGTTACTGAGTCCATCGAAACAGCAGCGTGATAAGGAACTGGCGAAGATACAAGCGGAAGAGGACGCCCGGTTGGGAAAAGAGGCCAAGGCCAAAGCTGCGGCCGAGAAGAAAGCTGCGGCGGCGCAAGCCGAAGCTGAGGCTATTGCCGAGGCCGAGAGAATAGTGGCCGAAGACGAGGCTAAGGCCAAGGCGCTTGTCGATGCGAAGAAACTACTCAAGGAGAAACAACTATGACACCCAAAATTAGAAGGAAACTATTAGTATTAACGATTTTACTGTTCTTCACCGGGACCGCGTTTGCGGCCATGACCAATACCATCAAGCTGCTTCCGAAATCTACGTGGTGGAAGCAGCAGACGTGGTATCAGGATGAGGCGCAGCGATGGGCCAGAGAAGTTGAGGATGTCCTTGAGAACTGGACGATAGCTGCCGAGGGTGACGATAAGATCACGTTCCCGACCAACGGCCTGACGATAGATAACGCGA
>Ga0180007_10005852_pt1 | contig 12231 bp, 12 predicted proteins | sample MM_PC_MetaG_FD_121122 | JGI IMG/M metagenome (GOLD analysis project Ga0180007, IMG submission 121122) | Groundwater microbial communities from the Aspo Hard Rock Laboratory (HRL) deep subsurface site, Sweden - MM_PC_MetaG | ecosystem: Environmental > Aquatic > Deep subsurface > Groundwater...
AAGGTCGACTTGCGCACGAGAAGCAAGTTCGGCTGAGAAGACAAATTTTGGTCGTGCCATGATCGTTCCTCCTGGAAGTCTCATAGCGCTATTTTATTGCATCATCAATAGGAAATGGTATTATGCGCAGGATGGATAGCCTGTTCCAGCTTTTCCGGATAAATTTCTGCTGCTGATTTTCAGCGAAACAGGTGGTGCAGAGGCGTTGGTGGGGTTGTTTCCGGAAAATGTGGATTTTACGGGGAGCGTTTTTGAAAATGGAAGCGGATGCCTTCGGATTGCACGGAGGCGATCTTGTCGCCGGGAAACTGGATGGTCCGGCCACAATTTTTGCGCACCCAGGTTTTATCGAGGCGCAAAAGATGGCTCGCCAGGACTTGGCCCGGGCCCATGGAGTCGAGGATGGCCTTATAAAGGCGCAGGCGCTTCGCCTGATGCACGTCAAGCAGAGCCGAATCGAGGAGGAAATCCTGCTCCGGAGCGGGCAGGGGAGGTAGCGCCTGGCTCCAGTATTCCTCGTCGATGTGCGCGAGGGTCCACAGCTGCATGGCGGTCTTGGCAAACGAGGGGTTTTCACGGCGCAGGAGCGGCAGGATGTCATGGCGAACCCGGTTACGGGTGCGGTCCGGCGAGGTGTTGGAAAGGTCTTCGCACCAGCCTGTCCCGGTTTCTTGCAAAAAGCTGTGCAGCCCGCTTTTCTCCCAATCAAGCAGCGGGCGCAGTAGTCTGCGTTTTGGGTCCACACCCGGCATTCCGCCCAGACCAGGCCAGCCCGTGCCGCGAAACAGACGCATGACGATGTCTTCGGCCAAATCGTCGCCATGGTGTGCCGTGGCGATCCAATCCGCCTGATGATCCTGACGCACGGACTCCAAAAACGCATAGCGCGCCTTGCGGGCGCATTCTTCCAGACCACGCCCCGACGCGGCCTGGAGCGAAGGGATGTCGAGATGCGCCGTCCGGAAGGAAATGTTGAGACCGCAACAGACTTCCCGGGCATGCTCCAGTTCCCGGTCCGATTCGGGCCGCAGGCCGTGGTGGGCATGGCCCGCGATGAGGGTCAGGTTCAGAGGCGCGCGCAACAGGTGGAGCAGATGCAACAGGGCGGTGGAGTCGAGACCGGCCGAGTAGGCGATGACAAGGCGCGCGCCGCGCAGTTCAACCCCCAGACTCTCCCTGCAAAAGCGAGGGATGCCAAGGCAGCGCCGGGCCAGATGTCGAGGGATATCCTGAAGTCGCATGGCTTTGGGGATCAGATGGGAATATTCAGGTCACTCAGCAGGTTTTCCAGGTAGGAGATCATGTACTCCTGTTGCTCGGGCGTTGCATAGGCGATGCACGCGCAACGCAGTATGCGTTTGGCCCTGACCAGGACTTCAAGCCTGACCCAGTCGCGGCCTGTTTCGACGGCCATGTAGAACGGGCCGCATTCAGGGGCGTGCTCCTGCTGCATGGGCGAGAGAAGTGCGGGCGGCAGGTTGAAGTGGTACAGGTGCTCGATGCTCATAAGCTCCTGCTCCTTGAGACGGTTTTCGAGCTTATCCATGTCTTCCGGGGTGATCTCGTCGATGACAAAGGCGCGCATGGGATTCTCCGTTATTTGCTGCCGCTCGGGACTTTTCGGTCCAGATGGGCGTCTTCGGGGATGGCTTCCTCGTCCAGGTTGAACATCCGGCGGGCATTGTGGATGAAGCGCTGGGCCGAGCCCTCTTCCAGGGAGCGGCGTTTGAGGTAGCTGATGGGTTCGTGATAGATTTTATGGCATAGGGATTTGGCCAGCCGCTCCAGGATGGCGACCATCTGCGGGTCCGGATTGGGGCCGAGCTGCTTGATGGACTTCCTGAGCTCCTTGCGCGCGATGTATTCGCCTTGTTCCAGCAGGGCAACGATGGTTGGCTGCAACTCCAGGCCGTCCCGCCAGCGCATGAAGGCACCGACTTCCTCGACGACGATGCCTCTGGCCTTCTGCGCTTCCTGCTGCCTTCCGGCCAGGTTTTCCTCGACCACCTCTTTGAGGTCATCGATATCGTACAGATAGACGTTGTCGAGGCCGTTGATGTCGGGGTCGATGTCCCGCGGCACGGCGATGTCGATGAAGAAGATCGGCCTATTGCGGCGCTTGCGCAGCACCTCCTTCATGTCCTTGGCGCGGATGATGGCCGTGGGCGAGCCTGTGGAGCTGATGACGATGTCCGTTTCAAGCAGCGCCTGAGGCAGCTCTTCGAAGGGCATGGCGCGACCCTTGAACTGTTTGGCCAACTCCTGGCCCTTGGCCAGGGTGCGGTTGACCACGGTGATATCGCGCACGCCGGCGGAAAGAAGGTGGGTTGCCGCCAGCTCGGCCATTTCCCCGGCGCCGATCAAGAGGGCGCGGTGGTTGGTCAGGTCGGTGAAGATCTTGCGTGCCAGTTCCACGGCCGCATAGCTGATGGACACGGCGCTGGAGGCGATGGCCGTCTCGGTGCGGACCCTTTTGGCCACGGAAAAGGCCTTGTGCAGCAAGCGGTTGACGATGACCTTGGCTACGCCTTTTTCCACGGCGTTACGGTAAGCCGTTTTGAGCTGGCCCAGGATCTGGGGTTCGCCCAGGATCATGGAGTCGAGGCTTGAGGCCACGGTGAAGAGGTGGTTCACGGCATCAAGGCCGACGTGGCAGTAGGTGTGGTTTTCCAGATCGCTTTTGGGCTGCCCGCATTGGTCGGCCCAAAAGCGCAGGATTGTTGCGCGCATGTCCGTGTCGCTGGATCCGACAACCAAAAATTCGACGCGGTTGCAGGTCGAGAGGATCATGACTTCACTCACGGTGCCGGCGTCACTGACCAGCCCGGAGGCGGCAGGGTCGCAATCGGCCAGGGCAAAGCGTTCCCTGATATCGACACCAGCGGTCTTGTGATTCAAACCAACGAGATAGATTTCCTGATTCATGGATATGTGGTGTCTAGAGATTACTGTCTAAAGCTATGGTGTGACGGCAACAGGAAGTTGACCCCGACCAGGGACACAAGACAAAGAATGAAAAGGATTATGGCCGTCCGGGCCGGTTTGCGGCCCCGCCAGCCCAGGACCATGCGCTGGTGAAAAAGCAGGGCGAAAAGAATCCAGATGACGATGGAGATAAGCTCTTTGGGGTCCCAGCTGATGACTTTTTTCCAGGTAAAGGACGCCCACGTGAAACCGGCCAAAAGGCTTATGGAATAAAGCGGGAACCCGATGCTCACGGCCCAGTGATTGGCCCGGTCAAAGGTTTCCAGGGACGGCAGCTCCTTGGAGAATCCGGGCAACTTGGCTTTGGTCTTGATCAGCCGTTCCAGATGCAGATAGGCCACCCCGGCGCCAAAGGCCATGGCGATGAGCGCCAGCGAAACGAAGATGGTGCCGACGTGCAGACTGAACCACAGCGCGCTGAAGTGTTCGGGAACGGCCAGAACCTGAGTGCGCACGGCCAGGGACGAGGTAAAGAGGATCAGTGCCAGTGGCGCGGTGATCATGGACAGAAAATCGTGTTTGAGGCGCCACCACAGCACAAAGAAGATGAGCACGAAAAACCAGGCCATGAGGCTCATGTAGAACTGGCCGTGCTGCAGGATGACGGCTCCAAGGTCCCAAAAACGCAAGGCCAGGTCCACGGTATGCAGCCCAAAGGCCGTCGCGGATGTCCAGGCCGCGATGCGTTTCAGGAACGCGCGGCGCAGGACCAGACCCAGGGGGTACGAGACCGATCCGGCCAGGTAGAGTAGTGCTATGATCAGTTCAAAAAGTCGGGAAGCAGTCATCACACCATTCTCCGATTCTTGGGTGCAGGTCAGTGGGAAGCACGTTCTGGAGCAGTTCCAGGCAGGCGTGCCGATCGTCGCTTTTGATCAGGTCCGGCAGGGAGGAGGTGGCTAGCCTGCGGAAAATCTCCCTGTTATCGTCACTGCTTCGCCCCATGGCCAGCAGCGCGGTCCTGATGTCGGCCAGAAGACGGGTCATGGCCTCATACTCTGGTCCGTATCGCGTCTCCAGATCCTGGCGGATGACCCGGGCCAGGGCCGGACTGGCACCGCTGGTGGAGATGGAGATGGTCAGGTCGCCGCGGGTGATGCTGGCCGGGAGCACGAAACTGCCATGCTCCGGGGCATCGGTCATGTTGCACAGAATCCCGCGCTCCGTACAGGCCTGGCCGATTTCGGCGTTCACCGCACGATTGGAGGTGCAGGCAAAGACAAGCCGCGCTCGGTCAAGGTCCTTTTCGGCAAAGGGCCGCTGTTCATACGAGAAGTTGTCCTGCCTTGCAAGAAGCTCGGTCAGTTCAGGGCTTGGCGGCGCGGGGTCGATGGCGATGACCAGCGCTGCTTTGCATTGCAGCAATCCCTGGATCTTGCGCAGGCCGACTTCGCCCGCGCCGATGACCAGGCAGTGCATGCCGGTCAGGTCCAAAAGCAGAGGATAATAACGCATGGCTGCCGTCTAGCAGAGCAGGTCCCGCTTGTCCAAGACGTCCATGCCCGGTCAGCCCGGTTTGATCCGGTCTGGGCTGGTCCGATCCGGTCAGGTCTAGTCCGATTCGAACAGGCGTGACGGTCTGAAAACCCGGGGAGTTCTGGACTTTTACAGCTTTTTGCCGGATGAAGGGCCATGAATTCCGGCGATTCCGATATGCGCGACCAGTCCGCTCCCAAGTATCTGGTCATCCAACTGGCGAGGTTTGGCGACCTGCTCCAGACAAAGCGTCTGCTGCGATCCCTGCAGGTGGACGGTGAGGTGCATTTGCTCGTGGACAGCTCCCTCAAAGCGCTGGCCCACATCGTTTATCCGGGGATTAAGGTGCACGGTATCGCCGCCCACGGAACGCATGGCCCCGATATTCTGGCGCAGGTGTATGAAGATCTGGGTGGCATCACGGAATTTAATTTCCACCGCGTCTACAATCTCAATTTTTCCGGGCCGAGTTTCGCTCTGGCCGGGATGTTTTCATGTTCCGCAGTTCGCGGCTACCGCTGGCATCATGGGCAGCGGCTCGTGGACTCCTGGCCCGACCAGGTCATGCGCTGGACCAGGGCGCGCGCGTTGACCGGCCTCAATCTGATTGACGTCTGGGGACTCTATGCCGAGCAGCCGGTGCTGCCGGAGCTGGTCAACCCCGATGCGGCCCCGCGCGGCGGCGGGATAGGGGTGGTCATGGCGGGACAGAACGCGCGCAGATCCCTTCCTGCCGGGATGTTGGCCCCGCTTGTCCAGGCTGCGGTGGGGCGCGTGGGGCACGGCCCCATTTACCTTCTTGGCTCCGGAGGGGAGCGTCGGGCCGCCAAGGAGCTTGCCGCCCTGTTGCCCGCGACGCTCCGGAGCGAGATTCGCGACCTGGTCGGGCATACCGGCTGGCAGGAGCTCCACGACACCGTGAGCGCGCTCGATCTGCTCGTCTCCCCGGACACCGGAACCATGCATCTGGCTGCCCACCTGGGCGTGCCGGTGCTGGCCTTCTTTCTTTCTTCGGCCTGGTGTCACGAGACCGGGCCTTATGGCCGGGGGCATCTGGTGCTGCAGGCCACACAAGATTGCGCGCCCTGTCTGGAAACCGCCTCCTGTCCGCACGGGATCTCCTGTCGCCGGGTTTTCGGCGATCCGTCCGTGTTGCGACATGTCAGCGGCCACACGACCCGGGAGCTTGCTCCCGGATGCGCGATCATGGCGAGCGGCTTCGACGAGTTGGGCCTGACTTTTACCGCCGTCGCCGGGATGGATTCCACAGCCGCGCGGCGCAGGGCTTTCAGGACCATGGCCGCCGCCTATGCCGGCGTGTCCATGCCGGACACCACGGAACTCTTGCCGGAGGAAACCTGGATCCGGGAGCGGGACTGGATGCTGCCCCAAACACTGCGAGGAAGGGCCCATGACTGAGACTCGGCGAATTCTGGTTGTGCTGCCCATGTATGGCGGCTCTCTGCCCATCGGACGGTATTGCGGCAATGCCCTGCGTGAGCTTGGGCATTTTGTCGAATATTTCGAGGCCCCGGATTTTTTTGCTGCTTTTTCGGCCCTGAAAAGCCTGCGCGTGGGCACGGACCGCCTTGATTATCTGGAGAACAGCTTTCTGCAGGTCGTGTCCCAGGCTATCCTGGCCAAGGTCGAATCTTTTTGCCCTGATCTTGTTTTGGCCATGGCGCAGGCACCCCTGTCGCGGCAGGCACTGAAACGCCTGCGGCGCGACAAGGTGCCAACAGCCATGTGGTTCGTGGAGGACCGCGATGTCTTTCCGTATTGGAAGGCCTTTGCTCCCTTCTACGACCTTTTCGCGGTCATCCAGAAGGGTGATTTCGCGCAGCAGCTTGCGGCCCTGGGACAGCCCAATTCATTCTACCTTCCTCTGGCCGCCGATCCGGGGGTGCATCGCCCCCTCGAACTCTCCGCCGTGGAGCGGCGCAAGTATGGCAGCGAGATATCCTTTGTGGGCGCGGGCTATCCCAACCGGAGACTGGCTTTTCGACAGTTGACCGGGCATTCCTTACGCATCTGGGGCAATGACTGGGACGGTGAGACGACCCTTGCTCCCTATCTGCAACGGGAAGGGGCACGCATAGATACTGATGAGGTGGTACGCATCTTCAACGCCACGACCCTCAACGTGAACCTGCATTCCTCCGTCAGGCCGGGCGTATTGGTCGGGGATGGGGATTTCGTCAACCCGCGCACCTTTGAGCTCGCGGCCTGCGGAGCGTTTCAACTGGTGGACCGGCGGGCGCTTTTGCCTGAACTTTTTGCAGATGGCGAGCTGGCCCTTTTTTCCGACATGGCCGAGTTGCGGCAAAGCGTCGAATTTTACCTTGCCCACCCCGAGGCTCGGGCCGAAGTCGCGGCCCAGGGGCGGGCCAGGGTACTGGCCGAGCACACCTACGCGCACCGCATGCAAACCCTTTTGCAGCACGCCTCAGCGCTCATGCAGGTCAAGGAAATCCAGCCCGAGGATTGGCGTGCTCAGATTGCGCCGCATCTGCGTACGGAAGTGGAAGCCCTTTTGGCCGGACTCAGCCTCCCGCCCACGGTGAGTTTCGAGGATCTGGTCTGGGCCGTGCGTAGCCGGGAAGGCCGTCTCGACCGTCTGGAGACCGCCATCCTCTTTCTTGATGAATGGAAAAAACTGTATACTGGCCCACGACCGGGGAAATAACCGCGAAAAATTGGCTTGAAACTCACAGCTCCCGCGAGTAGTCAGGCCATTGCCCAATAATTTAGGAGTTCTCATGTACAAGCCCTCAATCGGCCTTTCTCTTGAAGGCCTGCCCTTTATCTTTTTTACCGCCATCGCCACCCTGACCTTCGCGCTGCTCGACTGCTGGTTCATGGCGACTGTCCTGCTTGTGGCCCTCTTCTTTGTGCTCAATTTCTTCCGCGACCCGGAACGCGTGGTCCCGCAGGAGCAGGGCGTGGCCGTGTCTCCGGCCGACGGCAAGGTCATCAAGGTCGAAACCATGCGCGATCCCATGACCGGCGAGGACCGTACAGCGATCTGCGTGTTCATGAACGTCTTCAACGTGCATGTGAACCGCATGCCCGTGGCCGGTCGCATTGCGCGCATTTCCTACTTTGGCGGAAAATTTCTGAACGCCTCCTTCGACAAGGCCTCTACCGACAACGAGCGCAACTCGCTCCTGATCGAGGACGGTGATGGGCAGTCCTGGACCATGGTCCAGATCGCCGGACTCATCGCGCGGCGCATCATCTGCTGGGGGGAGGAGGGCGACTCTCTGGGCCGGGGTCAGCGTTTCGGACTGATCAAGTTCGGATCCAGAGTTGACCTTTACATTCCGACTGATTATAAACCTATAGTTCGCACTGGCGAAAAGGTTTTTGCCGGACAGACTGTTTTGGCCCGCAAGAAATAACGAAGATCTCACTTTTTCAGGACAACGATGGAACACGCAAAGCCCAAACATCGGGGATATTATCTGCTCCCCAACATGATGACCATGGCCAGTCTGCTGACCGGGTTCCTGGGTATACTGTGGTCCATCGACGGCCGTTTCGAGATGGCGGCCGTGGCCATCATCGTCAGTTGTATCTTCGATGGGCTGGATGGAAAGCTGGCGCGGCTTACCAATTCGGCCTCGGATTTCGGAGTTCAGCTGGACTCTCTGGTCGATCTCATCGCTTTTGGCGTCGGTCCGGCCGTCATGATTCACCAGTGGAACACCTTCGAATTCGGTCGTCTGGGTATCATGGCCTCCTTTCTGGTCATGGCATGCGGGGCGCTCAGGCTGGCCCGCTTCAACATCCAGACGGGCAAGATCAGCAAGAAGTTCTTCATCGGTCTGCCCATTCCGGCTGCGGCCTGCACCCTGGCCACCTTTGTTCTCTTTTCTTCCTACATTCCCGAATCCATGGTCGAATTGGTGCCCGGCGTAACACTGGGACTGGCTTTTCTGGTCTCCATCCTCATGGTCAGCAATGTCCGCTACGCCTCCTTCAAGGATACCGAGGTCATTCGCGCGCACCGCTTCAGCGCCACGGTCACTGCACTGCTCATCTTCGTGTTGGTCGCCTCTGAACCAAAGCTTCTGAGTTTTGTGTTTTTCATCGGTTACATTATTTCCGGTCTCATCTACACCTACTTCTTTCTGCCCCTACGCGGGAAATCCTTCCTACGAGAGTCTTCTCACAAGATCTCGTAAAGGAAACACGTAACCCCCTCAGCATCGTTTGCAGGAAACGGCCATCCCGGCGTACAGTCAGCCAGGATCAGTTGCGATCTTTTATAAAATAATCGATAATACATCATCCACTAGAAGGAGTGCATCATGTCAGAACGAATTTTCATTTTCGACACAACCTTGCGTGATGGCGAACAGTCACCCGGCGCGACCATGAACCGTGACGAAAAGGTGCGTCTGGCCCGGCAGCTTGAAATACTCGGCGTCGACATCATCGAGGCCGGTTTTCCGGCGGCCAGCCAGGGCGACTTCGAGGCCGTGCGCGACATCGCCCTGGCCGTGCAAAACTGTCAGGTGGCCGGGCTTTGCCGGGCCCTGTCCAGCGACATCGATCGCGCCTGGGAAGCGGTCAAAGGCAACCCCCAGGCCCGCATCCACACCTTCCTGGCCACCTCGGACATTCATATGAAGTACAAGCTGCGCAAGGAGCGTCACGAGGTTCTGGACATGGCCGAGGCCGCCGTCAAATACGCTGTGTCCAAGACCTCCAACGTGGAGTTCTCCGCCGAGGACGCCTCCCGTTCCGACTGGCCCTTTCTGGCCCAGGTCTTCGAGCGCGTCATCGCGGCCGGGGCCACGACCATCAATGTCCCGGACACTGTCGGATACACCCAGCCGCAGGAATTTGCCGAACTGCTCAAATATCTGATTGAAAACGTGAAGGGCAGCCACAAGGCGGTTTTTTCCGTGCACTGTCACAACGATTTGGGGCTGGCCACGGCTAATACCCTGGCCGCACTCAAGGCCGGCGCGAGACAAGCCGAGGTGACTTTGAGCGGCATTGGCGAGCGCGCAGGTAACGCGGCTCTGGAAGAGGTGGTCATGTCCATGGACGTGCGCAATGATTTCTACCAGTTGACCACAAATGTCAAAAAGGAGCAGATTTTCCCTTCCACCAGGCTCTTGTCTTTGATCATCGGTCAGCCTATACCCCCTTACAAATCGATTATCGGTGCCAATGCTTTTGCCCACGAGTCCGGCATCCATCAGGATGGGGTGCTCAAGAATCGTCAGACCTATGAAATCATGACACCCGAGTCCGTGGGACGGCAGGAAGAGGACATGGTTCTGGGCAAGCATTCCGGCCGCGCCGCCTTCGACAAGCGCCTGAAAGATCTTGGTTATCGCCTGGATGAGGCGCAGCTGGGCATTGTGTTCACGGCCATGAAAAAGTTGGCCGACCGCAAGAAGGAGATTTTCGTCGAAGACCTGGAAGCTGTGGTCCTCGATGAGATCTTCCGCCTTCCCGACAAGTACCGCCTGGAATACCTGAGCGCCCTGAGCGGCAACATGGCCATCCCCAACGCGGTCGTCAAAATGTATGTGGACGGCGAAGAGCGCATTCTTTCGGATTTCGGGACAGGTCCCATTGATGCCGTGTTTAACACCATCGGCAAGGTCGTGGGACGCAGCCCCAAGCTGATCCGATATGCGGTCAACGCCATAACAGGTGGCACCGACGCCCAGGGCGAGGTGACCGTCAAGATAGAAGAGAACGGAAAAACCTCGGTGGGCCGCGCATCCGACGCGGACATCATCGTGGCCAGCGCCAAGGCGTATCTGAACGCCCTGAACCGCTTGGCCAAAAGACAGGAGGACAGCATATGCGCCAGACTTTAGCACAGAAAATACTGCAGAGGCATACGGACCAGCCCATCACCGCGGACGGACAGATTGTCCAGTGCCGCGTGTCCATGGTCCTGGCCAACGATATAACCGCGCCGCTCGCCATCAAGTCCATTCGGGGCATGGGCGTGAAGCAGGTCTTCGACAAGGACAAGGTGGCCCTTGTCTGTGACCACTTTACTCCGAACAAGGACATTGATTCGGCCGAGCAGGTCAAGGTCGTGCGCGATTTTGCCCGCGAGATGGATATCACCCACTATTACGAGGGCGGGAATGTCGGCGTGGAGCACGCCATCCTGCCCGAATACGGGTTGGTCGGACCCGGTGACATCGTGGTCGGCGCGGACAGCCATACCTGCACCTACGGCGGACTCGGCGCTTTTGCCACGGGACTCGGGAGCACGGACATCGCCGCGGCCATGGCCCTGGGCGAGACCTGGTTCAAGGTGCCCGAGACCATCCGCGTCAATTTCACGGGCAAGCTGCCCGAGCATGTCGGCGGCAAGGACCTGGTCCTCTTCACCATCGGCCAGACCGGTGTGGCCGGAGCCCTGTACAAGGCTCTGGAGTTCGGCGGCGAGGTCATTGAGGGGCTCTCCGTGGAGGCGCGCATGACCATGGCCAACATGGCCATCGAGGCCGGCGGCAAGGCCGGGCTTTTTGCTGCCGACGAAAAGACCCTGGCCTATTGCCAGGCTCACGGCCGCATGGGCGACAGCCCCATCGCCGCCGACGAGGGCGCGCATTACTGGAAGGAGATGACCTTTGACGTGTCCTCCTTTTCGCCCCAGATCGCCTGTCCGCACCTGCCGGACAATGTGAAGCCGGTGGAGGAAGTTTCCGATGTGCGCGTCGATCAGGTCGTGCTCGGCTCTTGCACCAACGGCCGCATCAGCGACCTGCGTGAGGCCGCCAGGATCATCAAGGGCCGCAAGGTGGCCAAAGGGGTGCGTTTCATCGTCATCCCGGCATCGCCTGGAGCGTATTCGATGGCTCTGGACGAAGGTTTGCTGCGCATTTTTCTCGACGCGGGCGCCATCATCAGCCCGCCCACCTGCGGACCGTGCCTGGGCGGACACATGGGTATCCTGGCTGGCGGCGAGCGCTGTCTGGCCACGACCAACCGCAATTTCAAGGGACGCATGGGCAGCCTGCAGTCCGAAGTCTACCTGGCCAACCCTGCGGTGGCGGCAGCCACGGCCGTGACCGGGTTCATCACCCATCCGGCCAAACTTGGTTAAAGGAGAGCAGTCATGACATTCAAAGGCAAAACCCACGTTGTGGGCGACAATATTGATACGGACGCTATCATCCCGGCCCGGTTTCTGGTCACGGCCGACACGACCGAGCTTGGCAAGAACTGTTTCGAAGGGCTTGAGCCCGGCTGGGTCAAGCGCGTAACGAACGGCGACATCCTGGTCGCGGGCGACAATTTCGGCTGCGGCTCCTCGCGCGAACACGCGCCCCTGGCCATCCTGGGCGCAGGCATTCCCGTGGTTCTGGCCCGCAGCTACGCCCGCATTTTTTATCGCAATTCGTTCAACATGGGCCTCTTGCTGCTGGAACTGGGCGACGACATCGAGCGCATCAAGGAAGGAAACGAACTTGAGATCGACGTGGCCGCAGGCACGATCAAGAACCTGACCACCGGCGAGACCATCGGCTTCATTCCCGTGGCCCCGTTCATGATGGAAATGCTCTCCGGCGGCGGACTGGTGGAATACGTCAAGCGCAAGGTGGCGCAATAACAGACAGGATGTATGGGAAATGCGTGCCCAGGCTTCCTTAGGCGAGAAAGGCATGGATTCCCGCCTTCGCGGGAATGACATTTGGGCCAGTGCGGCAATGCGGATTATTTTGCGGAGGTGCACCTTCGCGTTATCGTGGCGTCACTTCCTGCAAGGCATGGATTCCCGCC
>Ga0180007_10005853_pt1 | contig 12228 bp, 13 predicted proteins | sample MM_PC_MetaG_FD_121122 | JGI IMG/M metagenome (GOLD analysis project Ga0180007, IMG submission 121122) | Groundwater microbial communities from the Aspo Hard Rock Laboratory (HRL) deep subsurface site, Sweden - MM_PC_MetaG | ecosystem: Environmental > Aquatic > Deep subsurface > Groundwater...
AGAAAATTTTTATGATCAATTTGGAACCAACATCTTGTCAAAATATCCTGGTGCAGGACGGTCAATTTTTTTATCTTTAAATTATCAATTTTAAAATAAAAAGGAAAAGAAAATTACAAATGAAAAAACTATTGGCGATCAGCACATGTATTCTAATCCTTACCGGATTATTCGTATTTTGCACCACATCACTTGCTGCATATCCTGTAAACGTTCTGGATTCAGAAGGCAATCACTTAAATTTCATCAAGACACCCCGCAATGTCGTGTCCCTTGTACCGTCAGCCTCTGAAATTCTTTTTGAAATCGATGCAGAAAATTTTGTCAAGGCCATTACCTACCACGATATAACCCTTGCAGGTGCTGATGACCGACAAATCATAGGGGGTTTTAGCAGGCCGTCCATTGAAAAAATTGAATCTGTCAAGCCGGATCTGATTATTCTTTCTTCAATGCACAAAAATATCATCAAAAAATTTGAAAACACAGATTGCAAACTATTTTTTTTTCAAACTGACACCATTGAAGATTCTAATAAAAACATAACGGCTTTTGGCAAAATCTTTGATCGCGAGAAACAGGCTTTCCAAATCATTGAAAAAAACAAATCTGAAATAAACCTGATAAAACAAAAACTGGCCAGAATCGATAACTTAAAAAAGAAACGCGTTATACGGCTCATGGGAAAAGATACCATCATGTCACCGGGCAGCGATTCCTTTCAAAATGACATCATACGTGCTGCCGGAGGCATCCCGCCTGATTTCGGCAAAAAAGGAAACATCATAAATGTCACAAAAGAAGAATGGATGGAATTTAACCCCCAGGTTATTTATGGCTGCGATCCTGACAAAGAGGCTGCCATTAATTTTTTCTCAAAACCCGGCTGGAAAGAGGTGGATGCAATAAAAAACAATCAGATTTATTATTTCCCCTGTGACCTGACATGCAGAGCCTCCACCCATACCGGATATTTTGTGTCCTGGCTTTCCTCCGTCATATATACCAGTGAGTTTTCAAGCCCTGAAAATGATATCCTTCCATCTTGTATCATTCAGTCAAAACCCGTTGAAATCAATCTTGACTATATCAAATCCGCTTCAATTGCCTACAGCAATATTCATGATTTTGAGAACAAAACCCTGGTCATTGATTTTAAATCTCCCCAACCCATCGTTTCAACCCTTGAAGGTGAACGGGACAATATAACAAGTATTGGAAATCATTTTATTCCGCCACCCACCTGGTCTCTGGTCCATAAACAGGGTATAGAGAACACCCGGTCATCCATTTTAAACGCCATACAAAGACCTGCACAAACCTTTTCATTTTTAATTACGGGTGCTGATATGGATAATCTTTCCGTTCAAACCCAAACCTATAAAGACATGACGGTTTACGCCCTTGTTACAGCAGGGGTCATGGGTAATGCAGTAAGAATGTCAAAGGATACGGGTGGTTTTTATGAACCCGGTACAATCAATATCATACTTCTGACCAATATGACGCTTTCCAAAAGCGCCATGACCCGGGCCATTATCACAGGGACTGAGGCAAAAACTGCGGCCCTTGAGGATATGGATATCAGATCAAGCTATACGCCCCTGTTAAATGGCGCCACGGGCACGGGCACTGACAATATCCTTGTGGTCCAGGGCTCAGGCATGGACATAAAAAATACCGGGGGACACACAAAAATGGGTGAACTGATTGCAAAGGCAGTCTACGCAGGTGTCACAGAGGCTGTTTTAAAGCAGAACGGCATCCTTGCCAATAGAAATGTTTTCCAGCGTCTGAAAGAAAGAAATATTGATCCATACCAGCTTGTATCCGTTTCAACCTGTGAATGTCAGGGTAACCAAAGTGATTTAGCAGCCATGGCAGTGCAGCTTCTTCTTGAGCCTGAGTATGCCGCATTTATTGAAGCCTCTCTTGCCATCAGTGATGGATATGAAAAAGGATTGATCAAAAACCTGGATTCTTTTTACATGTGGTGCAAAAAAATTGCAGATACTATAGCAGGGGTTGAAGTTGAAGCCGTCAAAGACATAATTTCAGATGATACGATCCCCATAACCCTGAAAACTGCTCTTGATGCAATTTTAACCGGGGCACAGACACGCCTGGGCCTTCAGCCGAAACCGAATCAGGAAAATACCAAAATCCCTCAAAAGGTCATATCATTATCCCCTATTATCACAGAAACCATATATCTGTTAAATGGCCAGGATTTGCTGATAGCCGATACAAGCTATTGTAATTCGCCTGAACAAGCCCAATTTAAAGAAAAAATAGGTTCGGTCATCCAGATGAATGTTGAAAAAATCATCAGCCTGCACCCTGATCTTGTTATTGCAAGCCCGCTGTCAAGGGAAAAACAGATACAGATTTTACAGAATCAGAAAATAAACGTGATTAAAATCCAAAATCCTCAAACCTTTCCTCAAATGTGTGAGATCACACTGACAATCGGCAAGGCCCTCGGGAAGACAGACATGGCAAAAAAAATAATTGCTGCTGCAGCCGACGAGGTTGAAGCCATTAAACTGAAAACAGAAGGGCTCCCTAAAAAAAAGGTATTTATCCAGATCGGCATGAAACCCTTACATTCTGCCAATAAAGACACCTTTATCAACGAATATATTAAATATGGCGGTGGAATAAATATTGCGGAAACTGAAAAATCAGGAATATACAGCAGGGAAAAAGTCCTCAAGGAAAATCCAGACCTTATTTTAATTGCAACCATGGGAACAGATAAAAAAGCCGGAGAGATTGAAAAACAAAAATGGATGAAATTCACTTCTTTAAATGCCACCATAAAAAATCAGATCTATGTTCTGGATCCTGAACTTATCTTAAGCCCGACTCCTGTTACCTTTGTAAAAGGCTTAAAACAGATTTTGTCTTTAATCCATCCAAGTCTTGACCTGAAACCCACCATTTAATACCCGGAGTTGATAAAAAAAAATGAAACCAAACAGGATAAAGCGCTGGTCTATTATTTTAATCCTCCTCATTGCCCTGGTCATTCTTGTGAGTCTACTGGCACTGTGCACCGGCAGTGCAGGCATCTCTTTAGAAGACATCCCCCATATCCTTTTTTATGGTAAAGGGAGTAGTGATTACAGTATCCTTTTGGGCATACGACTGCCAAGAATCATTTTAGGCCTTTCCATCGGCGGAGCACTAAGCCTTGCCGGCACCCTGCTCCAGGGAATGTTTAAAAACCCGTTGGTTGAACCGTATACCCTCGGCATTTCAGGAGGAGCCTCTCTTGGTGTATGCATCAATATCGTTTTTAATATTTACGGCAAAATAGGCATCATTGCATATCCGCTTTCAGGATTTTTAGGCGCCAGTATTGTTATTTTCCTTGTTTATTATCTGAACAATAACACAAAAGACATTAAGTCCAACAGAATGCTTTTAACGGGTGTCATGATCTCCTATGTTGCCTCCTCCCTGGTCATGCTGCTCATGGCTGTCTCAAAAACCGATGATCTTCAAAATATTGTTCTCTGGATCATGGGCTCCCTTGATGAATCCAATACAGTTTTAATAAAAATGGCGTTTTTCGGTTCCCTTGCCGGGCTTGTGGGTTCATATTTTTTCTGCTTTGATTTAAACGCCCTGCTTCTGGGTGAAGACGAAGCTGCAAACCTGGGTATGAATACAACAAGCACAAAAAAAAGTTTATTTGTCATTGCATCCTTTTTAACAGGATTAAGCGTATCTGTTGCCGGGATCATCATGTTTGCAGGCCTTATTGTTCCCCATTTCATGCGCATGATATCAGGACCGGACCATAGGATTCTTTTAATCAGTTCATTTCTGGCTGGTGCTGCATTTTTAGTACTGTGTGATGTGATTGCAAGGGTGATCATATCTCCGCTTGAACTTCCCGTAGGTGTCATAACCGGCATCATCGGCGGAATTATTTTCATCTGGGCGCTTTCAAGAAAGCAGGTGACCTTATGAGCCAGGTTCTCGTCATTGATAAGGTAAGTTTCAAATATCATGAGAAAACAGTACTAAAAGATATCAGTTTTTCAACAGATCCGGGCGAATTTGTTTCAATCATTGGTCCCAACGGCTGTGGGAAAACAACACTGATAAAAATCATTTCAAAGATAAACACGCCTGAAAAAGGAAATATCTATATAAACGGTAAAAATATTCAAACACTGTCAAACAAAAACCTGGCCTGCCATATTGCCGTTGTCATGCAATCCTCTGAACCGATTACCATGAGTGTTGAAGAATATGTCCTTTTAGGGAGACTGCCTTTTTTTAAAAAATATCAATTTTTTGAAACGGCCACAGACATTGCTCTGGCCCGTGAATACATGGCGCTTACCGGCATTTTGAAACTTGCCCATGCACCGATCAATAAAATCAGCAGTGGGGAAAGGCAACTTGCAGCCATTGCCAGGGCGTTAACCCAGGAACCCATGCTTCTGATTCTTGATGAACCGACATCCCATCTGGATATTACACACCAGATTCAAATTCTTGAATTGATCAGCCTTCTCAAAAAAAAGCTCTCTCTTTCTGTACTCATCGTTCTTCACGATTTAAACCTGGCAGCAGAATATTCTGACAGGCTTGTCTTGCTCAATGGAAACAATGGAACCATTTATCAAACCGGGACCTGTGAACAGGTTCTTTCTGAAAAATCGATACAGGACGTTTACAATGCCAGCGTATTGATCCGGAAAAATCCCGTGTCAAAAAAGCCCTGTGTCTTTCTTGTCAGCCAAAATGCGTTAAATAAAAAGGAGAATCCTGACCTATGATTGAAATATTTAATAATGGTGGGCCCATCATGTATCCCTTGCTCGTATGTTCAATCATTTCGTTGACCATTATCATTGAGCGGACATTTTTCTGGATTGGGATTGGCATGCAGAAAAATCAGAAACTTTTGGACGAGGTTTTAAGCCTTACCCGAAAAGGTGACTGGGATCTTGTTCGCAAGAAGGCATCAGGCTCACACAATTATGTCATCAGAATGATGATAAGCGGTATCCTTCATCGTGAATATTCCCTGATCAAGGCCATGGAGTCATCAGCTGCAGACGAGATCAATCGGATGCAACGGTTTATGGGCGCTTTGGATACCATGATAACAGTGGCTCCCCTTATGGGCATATTGGGTACGGTTATGGGAATCATCAATTCCTTTGACATGCTGGGAACATCAGGAATTGAAAATCCCCAGGCCGTAACTGCCGGTATTGCCCAGGCCCTGATAACAACTGCAGCAGGCCTGTCTATTTCCATCATAACCGTTTTTCCTTACAACTACTTTAATTCAAGGATAAAACGGGCAGCAGGTATCATGGAAAAATATGCCACCAGCTTTGAAATTGTTTATGAGCAGATTCTGCTCAACAAAAAAAATACTTCAAAAGAGATGAGATGAAAATTTTATTACCTGAAAACAATAAACCCAGGATCGAAATGCTCCCGTTGATTGATGTTGTTTTCCTTCTTCTGGTTGTTTTTATCTATACCATGATCTCCATGGCCGTGCACAAGGGCATGCCTGTCACCCTGCCTGAATCCTCTGCCGTGGATATTAACAAAAATGTCGAACTTACGGTTACAATTAATAAAAATCTTCAAATTTTTATTAACAAAGAGTTGGTTGATTTAGAACATCTCACTCAACTGCTTGGGGAAAAGACAAAACACGCAAAGATACACACAGTCATTCTTTTTGCAGATAAAACCATTGTCTACCAACAACTTTTTAAAGTGTTGGACAGTATCCGAAAGGCTGGTTTGACTCAAATTTCCTTGCAGGCTGAATCAGAAGATCAAATTTAAGAATGAACCGTTTCATCTTATCCGCCATAATTGCCACAGGTTTTCATATTGTATTAATTATTTTAATGCCTTCCATGTTAAAAAAAAATGACATTATTCTGACCCCACCGATGAAACCTGTTTTGGTATCTCTTTCCTATAAAAAGCCTGTAATAGAAAAAGTATTCTGTAAACCAGACATACAAACGAAAGAAAATCCAAAAACAACGGAAATAGAAAAAATCAAATCAAAACCTGAAACTGGTTCAAAACCGGAAAAAAACATATTTTACCTTCCAAAAAAGAGAACCAAAGGGCTTCTCAAAAAAAAACACACAACCAAAAAAATCACTCAACAGAGCAACCCTATTACTCACGCGCTAAAACCAGACATTAGCCCCAAATTACCTCCTGCTAAAGCGCTTGAACTCGGATACATCAAACCTGAAAAAAACCAAACCCCTGAAAAGCAATTACCTCCCCCCAAAAAAACGATGCCCCAGACAAAAGAAACCATCAAACAAAAACAAGATCATATTGAATTTGCAAAACCACTTTATAAAAAAAATCCTGACCCTGTTTATCCTGTTATCGCCCGAAAAAGAGGATACCAGGGAACAGTTGAACTAGAAGTGTTGATTTCAGAAAAAGGAACTGTTTCCTCTATAAAAATTTTTAAATCCAGTGGGCATAAATCCCTTGATCAACAGGCGCTTATATCCGTTAAAAAATGGTTATTTGAACCGGGTAAAAAAAATGGAATTATCCAGGAAATGTGTGTCAGAATTCCTGTAAAATTTGAACTTAAATAGTGCATTATTAAAAGTTTTAAAATGGGGACGGCATCGGATTCACTGTAAGTCGAATGCAAATTGGCAAAAAAGGAATACGTTTTTAATTTACCACATGCATAAAATATGGTATGGTTACAGATTAAAAGTTGGAACAGGTTTATCTTGACAATCCTGAGGAATAAGTATATTATAGCAAGTTGTTAAAATTGCGAAAGTATTGAAATAATAAGGAGAGTTTAAAAATGTACGCAGTTATCAGAACCGGAGGAAAGCAATACAAAGTTCATGAAGAACAGATCCTGAGGGTTGAAAAACTTGAGGGTACCGAAGGTTCTCAGATTGAATTTGATGACGTCCTCATGTATTCAGATGGTGAAACCATCACTCTTGGAAGTCCAAAAGTTGAAACTGCCTCAGTAAAGGCACACATTCTTGACCAGGCAAAGGACAAAAAGAAATTGGTGTTCACGTATAAACGTCGCAAAGGCTTTAGAAGAATGAAAGGCCATAGACAAAATTATACTGAAATTAAAATAGATTCCATTGCAGTTTAGATAGTAAGGAGAGATTTAATGTCACATAAAAAAGCAGCCGGCAGCACAAGAAATGGTCGCGATTCAAACGGCCAGCGACGTGGTGTGAAAAAATTCGGTGGACAGAGCGTTCTTGCAGGGAACATCCTGGTAAGACAGGTGGGCACCAAACTTCATCCGGGAAGCAACGTTGGAATGGGCAGAGATTTTACTCTTTTTGCCCTGATTGACGGTGTTGTGACCTTTGAGAAAAAAGGCCGGGACAAAAAAAAAGTCAGCGTTTATGAAGCGTGAAATTCGTAGATGAAGCAATTATCACTGTCAGGTCCGGTGATGGCGGTCGCGGATGCACAAGCTTCCGAAGAGAACGCTATATTGAAAGAGGAGGACCTGATGGTGGCGATGGTGGCGATGGTGGCGATGTCATCATAAAAATTGATGAGAGTCAACGCACGCTCTATGATTATCGCCGCCAGAAAATGCTTAAAGCTAAAAATGGTGAAGGTGGCTCAGGCAAACAAAAACATGGCAAAAATGGTTCCCACTGCATCATCGCTCTTCCCCCGGGAACCATTGTTTCCAATGCAGACACCAATGAGATCATTGTTGATCTGACCCATACCAAAGATGAATATATTATTGCCCATGGCGGAATGGGCGGTAGAGGCAATAAACGGTTTGCATCTTCCACCAACCGGGCGCCCAGATATTCTCAGCCGGGTATTCCCGGAATTGAGCTCAAGCTTAAGCTGGAACTCAAACTGCTTGCCGATGTGGGACTTGTCGGGTTGCCCAATGCCGGCAAATCCACACTGATCAGCAATATGTCGGCGGCCCGCCCGAAAATAGCCGATTATCCGTTTACAACACTGACCCCTATTCTGGGAATGGTGGAACCCCCTTTTGGAAAACCGTTTGCTGTGGCAGATATTCCAGGCTTGATTGAGGGTGCACACGAAGGAACCGGCCTTGGCATCAGTTTTTTAAAACATATTGAAAGAACCGGCATTTTGGTTCATTTGATTGATTGCTTTCAAATAGATACCAACTTTCCGCTTAAGTCGTTCCACATTATCAACAATGAATTGTCCAAGCACAGCCAGACACTGGCGCAAAAAATGCAGATTGTCGTTCTCAACAAAATTGACTTGCCCGGAACCGAAGAAAAAATTGAAGCGTTTAAACATGCGTTAACAGATATCCAGGTATTAACTTTGTCAGCTGCAACGGGGAAAGGGGTGAAAGAACTGATCAACCTTTTGGCCACAAAGCTTGCAAAGAACTAAAAATGAAAGCCGGACTTTTTGGAGGAACATTTAATCCATTGCACAATGGACATGTTGAAATCATTCAGTATGTCAAACAGGTATATGGTTTGGATAAAATTTTCTTCATTCCCTCTGCAACCCCTCCCCATAAATCTGATATCAACCTTGCACGGGCAGACGACCGGTTTGAAATGGTCAAACAGAGCTTGAAAAATCATGACAATTTTTTCGTGTCTGATAAAGAACTCATCAGAAAAGGGCCTTCCTTTACCATCGATACCATAAACGAATTTAAAAAGGATTATGGTGCTGACACTCATTTTTCCCTTTTAATGGGGTCTGATGCATTTTTGGACATAACCACATGGAAGCATAAAGATCAGATTTTTGAAGCCATTCAAATTATCATCATGTTAAGGGGGCATTGGGAAAATTATAATCCCATTATCTCTTTTATTGATGAGAACATATCAAAAAGCTACATGTTTAATGAACGGGACAATACCTTTTCCCATAAACAAAAACAGAAAATCATCATTTGCAAGGTACCTAAAATTAATATTTCATCTACCATGATCCGGGAACGGGTAAAACACAATGAATCCATAAAAGATCTTGTGCCTGCAAGTATTGAAAAAATTATCAGAACAAAGGAATTGTATAAATGAAAAATTTTGTTGCAATGGACGACGATCTTAAAAAATACCTGATGCCTGCATTTGAGAGAAAGGCAAAATCAATTGTTGCCATTGATGTCAAAAAATTTACCTCTTATACAGACTATATCGTTATTATTGAAGCCGGATCCCATCGCCAGGCAACCGCTATTGCAGAGTATTTGATAAAAAGCCTGAAAGCTCAACGAATCAATACCATTGGAGTTGAAGGGGTTAGAGAAGGGGAATGGGCATTGCTTGACTTTGGTGATACCATTATTCACGTTTTTGAATCTGAAAAAAAATCCTTTTACGATATCGAAGGGTTATGGGCTGATGCGCCACGGATAGATCTTTCCGAATTTAAGGGTGCTGGAAAGCCACAAAAGGAGGACGATGAATCCTAACCTGTTCCCTGTCAATATCCTTATGATTCTTGATGGCTGGGGTATTAGAGACACAACCTTCGGCAATGCCTTTGCCCTGGCTGATACCCCTTTTTTAGATTCCCTGTTAAAAAATTTTCCCAGCTGCAAACTTGCGTGCTCGGGCCTTGCCGTCGGCCTTCCCGATGGAACCATGGGCAATTCAGAAGTCGGACACATGAATATAGGGGCAGGTCGACGAGTATTTCAGGATTTTGTAAGAATCAATCAGGCCATTTTTGACAAATCCTTTTTTAAAACCCCTGCCCTGTTGCATGTCATGAACCAGGTTTCAAGCTTAGGCAAACGCCTGCACCTTATGGGGCTTTTATCTGATGCCGGAGTTCACAGCCATATCTCCCATTTGTTTGCCCTGATTGACATGGCCAGACAAAATGGGGTTGAACATGTTTTTATCCACCCCATCCTTGACGGGCGGGACACATCACCCACAAGCGGCATTCATTATATTCAACAGCTGCAGGACTATCTTGACAAACACAACTATGGCAAAATCGCGACCATTACCGGCCGTTACTGGGCAATGGACAGGGATACAAGATGGGACAGGGTTGAACAGGCATACCATCTTTTTACAATGGGTAAAGGCGTTCCTGCTGACAATCCTGTAATCGCCGTACAAAATGCCTATGATTCAGGCCAGACCGATGAATTCATCAAACCCATTATTTTCAAACTTGATACAGACGAATCAGAAAAAATCCCAAAGGGTATCATTGAAGATGAAGACGGCATTGTCTTTTTTAATTTCAGAGCAGACCGGGCAAAAGAGATCACAAGGGCGTTTACTGAACCTGCCTTTAATGAATTTTCAAGAAAAAAGAAAATACATCTCACCGATTTTGTATGCATGACACAATATGACGAAACCTTTAATCTGCCTGTAGCGTTTGCTCCCCAGCACCTGAATCAGATTCTCGGGGAGGTATTCAGCAACAACAAAATATCTCAACTTCGAATTGCTGAAACGGAAAAATATGCCCATGTTACCTATTTCTTTAATGGCGGTGATGAAAAAATTTTTGACGGAGAAAAAAGAATTTTGATTCCCTCTCCCAGAGATGTGGCAACCTATGATGAAAGACCCGAGATGAGCGCTTTTAAACTGGCGCACACAGCCTGTGAAAAAATAAAATCCAATGAATTTCAATTTATACTGCTCAATTTTGCCAATATGGACATGGTGGGGCACACGGGAAATTTAGAAGCTGCCATCAAAGCGTGTGAAACCGTTGACAAATGTGTACAAACGGTTGTTGAAGCCATATGGGAAACCCGTGGTGTTGCATTGGTAACGGCTGATCATGGAAATGCAGAACAAATGATCGCAGATGACGGCTCCCCTCATACGGCCCACACATTAAATCCCGTACGACTGATACTGGCCGGGAAGAATCATAAACACATATCCATGAAAGACGGTATCCTTGGTGATATCGCCCCGACCCTTCTGAAAATATTGAATATTGAACAACCCGATGAAATGACAGGGACATCTTTAATATGACAATGGATTATATCATCACGGACTACATTACGGGCAAACCCGTTAGAAACACCGGATCCCAGGCAGGCAGACAGACGTTTGAAAAATTTTTAGTCCATGAAAAAGGATATGCCAAAGAAGATATTGAAGTGGACAAAGAATTGATTGTCCAGTTTAAGGGAGAAGATTATATTTCCGCCATAGACCTGATCATCAGCTGCAAAGGAAAGGCCTTGATGGCCATTACCTGCGTGGCAGGCTCTATCGGGTCCTATGAAAGGGAAATCCTTGCCGGAGCCCGCCTGGTCCTGGATTATCAGATCCCCTTTGCCGTTTCAACGGATGCAAGGGATGCTGTTATTATGGATACCCTTTCCGGAAAGAAAGTCGGTCAGGGCCTTGATGCGATTCCTTCAAAAAATGAAGCCCTGAAGATCATTGACAAAGTGACGTATACACCTTTTGATCAAAATAGAAAGGAGCGGGAAATGATCATTTACCGCTCCTTTAATCTGGAAAAAGTCAATATTTAGTGCCTGAACGAAAAGCCAAAAATATAGTTTTTCAATTTTGGTTAGAGGTTTGCAACTACCCGAGATTGTTTTAGGATTTAGGTTAAAAAATTAAATCCCAAAACTTAAAAAACCGTGCCTGGAAAAGAATTTCGTTCAGGCACGGTTTAGTGTTTGGGTACAGATTTTAAATCTGTACCCTGAGTTGGCTATCAGGCCCGGGATATCGGCTTGTTACAATGTTTACAAACGGTGGCCCGTTTCTTAATAATCTCAGCGCAATAAGGGCATTCCCGGGTATAATGCCGTTCATGAAGCTGATCTATGGCTTTTTTTACCCCTTCCTGCAGAACGGGGGTGGGAAACTTATGATTGATCAGATGCTCTGTTGCTTCTGCATCACCTAACTCTCCAACCATTTGGGCAGCTTTAAGCCTTGCCTTTGGAGGAATCTTAGGATCAAGACAAATCTTTAAAATTTCATCCCAGTCCTTGGAAATATAATAATCCGTCAAAATTGAGAATGTCTGTTTCAGCAGTTCCTTTCTGGCTTCCGCCTGAATCAGGATTTCATCATCCAATTTTCCGCCAGTGGCTCCTACGGGGCTGAAAACCGGCATATACTCAAAATTTTTCTGACCGGGTTCGACATAGCACCGATAGGATGCAGGTACTTCCATGGTCTCTTTAAGGTGCTCCCAACCCTGTTTATAGCTGCC
>Ga0180007_10005854_pt1 | contig 12228 bp, 13 predicted proteins | sample MM_PC_MetaG_FD_121122 | JGI IMG/M metagenome (GOLD analysis project Ga0180007, IMG submission 121122) | Groundwater microbial communities from the Aspo Hard Rock Laboratory (HRL) deep subsurface site, Sweden - MM_PC_MetaG | ecosystem: Environmental > Aquatic > Deep subsurface > Groundwater...
TTCAAAAGAAGAAATGGATAAAATACTTATTCATAGAGATATATTTCACGGAGAATGGAATTATACTATCTATCCAAATATCTCTAAAAGCTGATACACTTATTTTGTTACGATGACTTACTGAACCTTTCGTTGTAGCCGGGTAAGTACCCTTCCAAGAATCTATTTGCCCCTTCTTTGGTGTTAATATTCTTCTCTCCTCTCTCTTTAATGAGTCTGTCATGGAAGGTCTTAAATAGCCTTTCTATTCTTCCTTTAGCCTGAGGGCGGATGGCTCTGGACTACATCTACCCCTAACTCTTCTAAAGCCCTTTCAAACTGGCTCATAGGTTCTCTTTTGCCTTCTAACTCCTCCTCAATAGTGAGCTTTGCATTTGATTTGTAGGTAGTAGAGTTTATCCAAATAAAGGCTTTGAGGGACGCCATATTGCCCTATATAGCCTTTGAAACTATCCATAGCTGGAATTGTGCCCTCCAAGTCTGCGAAACGAGCAAATACAGTGCTTGTAGCATCGTCTTAAGCCATAATAACCATCTTTGGACCCCTTCCTTCTAACCAATCGTGATGTGAGCCATCCATCTGCACCATTTCCCCAAGATAGGCTTTTCTTTCTCTCCAGTGTCTGTGTTTCCTCCCTTTACGCTCTTTCTTCCAGAGAGGGTCTTTTATGAGCCAGGTTCTTAAAGTGCTTGTGCTTATTTTGATCTTATCAATCTCAAAGAGTTTTTCGTTGGTTTTAGAGTAGGTCCAAAATCCAAAGTATGTTTCTTGATATAGATCAATCACCATCCTTTAATTGCTCTGGAATCCTTCTATTTGAAGGTTTGTTTCTTGAACAATGAATTATTCCAGTTGGGCCTTCTCTGGCAACTTTTTTGACCATTCTCCTTACCTGTCTTGACTTGAGAGACCAAGGATACTTGCAGCCTTTCTTTGAGTTATCTGTTTCTCAATAGCCTCTTCTATCACCCTTAATCTCTTTGCTTCCTTTACCCTACAGACAGCCTCCTTTTCCTTCATAATATCCCTCCTTTTTTGAGGGATATTTTATATCCTTGAATAGGACATTTTCATTTGCGTATTACACTATTTAATCTGTGCCTTGGCCATAGCCAGATATTCAGCAAAGACAGGGTTGTTTGGCTCTAATTCTACAGCCTTCTCCAGAACCCTGACAGCATCTTTGAACCTTCCAGCAACACCATAGGCAGCTCCTAAGGCACCCATATAACTGGCATTTCTCCCGTCAAAATCTAAAGACCTTTCAAGGGCTGTTATTGCTCTATCCATTTTACCCTGATTGAGCCAGTATTGACCCAAGTCTGCATGATAGTAAGAGTAGCTGTAAAGTATCTCCTTTGCCCAGACATCCTTATTGCTGGACTTATCAAATACGCCTCTACAACCAAACCAATGTTCCTGCTTGGGTCTATCTTCTGCACCTATTCCCATTCCCAACCTATAGACCAGACCATCCTTGCTGAGTCTGTCAAGATACGGCACATCTATCCTCTCATCGGGCTTGAAGAAGGTGTAGTAGATGGGAAACGCCTCTTTATTGCAAGAGATTACAGCCTTCATCACATCCTCATACATTCCATCAACTAATGTTGTTTTTACCCAGGGGTGCAGGTCTAAAATCTTCTGGACAAACCATGGTCTTCGTAAGAAATGTATGGGAAATACAGCCACATCCTCTCTCAGATTTTCAATATTCTGGTGGTACCAAAGGGGAAAGACATCCAGGTCTATTCGGTTAAAGAGGATCGTCTTTTCTGGCAGGTCTTTTATCAGATTCCTGCCAAAGTCATAGGCAAAGTAATATTTACTGTAATCTGAACCTTTCCAATGAAGTAAAAGCAGAAAAAGCATGGGGATAAGAGCTAAAGGTTTTGGTAGCTTTTTCAAACAATAAAAGATTCCCACTCCAATAAAAATGGCTAAACAGATAAAGGAGGGAAAGTGGTATGCCTCCATATCAACAAGCTCACTTATCCTGGCATAAACAGTTACACCAAGGATTGTATTGACCAGGATAGTGATGAGAAAAAAATAAAAAAGCCTTCTGTTTCTGCTGAAAAGAAAGACCCCACCAGGTAGGACAAGGATGAGGATAAAGGGCGTGAACTGGCGAAAGACTACCTTTGTTAAATGCTCCTTAAAAAAGCCCAATGTCTGGAGCGTGCCTGCCTTGAACATCTTTTCGTGAGCCATACCAATAAAGGCATAGTCTGAGAATTTAGAAATAGTATCTGGCTTTCCCCAGTCTATCACAGGGTTTCCTGTGGCTCTTATCGGAAGATAAAGATAGATAGATAGGCCAAGCAGAAAGAGAAGGAGGAGGCTTCCAATATGTTTTCCTATTGTCCTCTTGTCTGTGACAAAAACCAGATATAGAAGTGAAGGACCAAAAGTAGCCGCCAACATATGATTAGAAACAGCCAGCCCATAGACAAAGGCAAGGAGAAGGAGCAACCTGGCATCCCTTTTTTTCTCCCACAGGATAACGATAAAAAAGCATAAGACGACAGATAGGCTGAGCAAAGAATACATCTTCACATACCCGGCTATATTCCAAAATGCGGCAGAGAAGGCAAAGATCAGGGATGAAGAGAGGCTGATGATCTGGTTTTTAAGGATATGATAAAGAATGAGGTAAAGAAAAAAGATGCAACAAGAGGCGATGGCTACGGTAAGAAAGCTCATCCTCATCCCAATGTTTGAAATAGGAATATAGGAGATTAGATGGGTTATTAAAGTGTATAAGCAATAGCCAGAGGGATGGGCAAGCCCCAACATCCAGCCACAAGCAATATGGTCACCGCTATCCCCAAAGGTTAAGGTTGACGGAAGGGTAAGGAGATAGATAATGTATGGAATGAATAGAGATAAAAGTTTTATCATAATATTAAGGACAGAATTCAGGAGTCAGAATTCAGAATTCAGGAGTCAGGAGTCAGGAGTCAGGAGTCAGGAGTCAGAATTCAGAATTCAGGAGTCAGAAATTCTGTATTCTGGATTCTGAATTCTGGATTCTATCTTCATAGTTCAGCCCACATAATTACAGCATCCTCTTTTAAGCCATAGTAACCCTTTCTAATGCCCGCCTCATAAAAGCCAAATTTATGGTAGAAGGAGATTGCCCTTAAATTTTCTTTCTCAACCTCAAGGGTAGCTTTCTTTGCCCCCAAGCCCTTTGCCCGCTCCATCGCCCATCTGAGTAACTCCGAGCCTATGCCCTTGGACTGCCTGCTTTTTGTGATAGCCAAATTGACCAACTGCATCTCATCATCTACCTTATAAAACCCAAGATAGCCAATAATCTTTCCTTCTTCCTTAGCCACATAAAATTCTGAGCCTGCCTTTATCTCCTCAATAAAGCTTTCCCTACACCAGGGAAAAGCAAAGACCTCATCTTCTATGGCTAAAACAGAGTAGAGGTCATCCTCCTTCATTTTATCAATCAAGATGCCCATAGACAAGACAAGAGCCCTCCTTCTTTCTTTTGAAAGTTAGGAGTCCTAAAGACGCGACACTTGTTGCCTGAGGGATGTTGTGTATAGAGTGAGAAAAGAAGGCTAAAGCACCCAATTTCTCCTTTATTCTATCTTTGTAGAAAGGAGCACCCGGCCCTACAAACAGGGTCTCCTGGTCTATCAAAGAAAATAGACAAGAGAGGTCGCAGGTGATATAATCAGAAGACTTCCTTTGCTTTCTATACAAAGCAATATGAATCCTATCCTTTCTGGCGTCAATGATAGAGCAGACCTGCATATCTTTCTCACAAATATTATGGGAGATTGTATCCAATGTTGAAACCCCTATTACTGGAATATCCAAGCCAGCAGAAAGACCCTGAGCCGTTGCATATCCCACCCGCAGCCCCGAAAATGAACCAGGCCCAGTAGAGACAGCAATACCTGAAATCTCAGATAATTTTATGCAAGAGAGCTTAAGAATGTGGTCTATCTCACTTATAATCCAATTGGAGTGTTTGAGATGAAGGCAGGATACGAAGGATGAGGCTAAAACACCTTCTTCAGAGGAGACTAAAGATAGGCTTCCTGCTGGGGTTGAGGTTTCAATGCCGAGGGCTATCATTCAAGACCGTAGGTAGAGTAATAAACCTCTTGTGTGTCTTTGGCAAGAGAATTTACCCTTAAGGTATGTTTTCCCACATGATACCACCAGCCACCATCGTCTGTAATCTCTGCATGACTGGGAGGACCTATCATTTCGTTTGTGTAAATCGTCTTGGACCTCTTATCTGCTGTGCTGGCACCCTTTCTCACTATAACATAGGGAATTGTCTCTAAGTAGTTAGGCACTAAGGCTTTAGCTAAATCATCCCCATCCATTCCTCCTGCAGGGTCATTATCGCCATCTAGATCCCTAGATGGCCATTCCTCGTTATCCCCATAATACATAGCAATCACAGTCTTCATACTATTCAGATTCGCCTTGGTCGCATCCTCCCTTGACTTATCTATCATCTTTGTTACTTGAGGAAGGAGGATGGCTAACAATATCCCTATGATTACTACCACAATCATCAACTCAGTCAAGGTAAATCCTTTTTTCATAGCTTAATTTTACCCTCTTTCTTCTATTATGTCAAATAGTTTTTGGTATGCGTTCAGGTAGCGCAAGAAAAGGAGATGTGGAAAAGGTTAATAGAAGTCAGAATTCAGGAGTCAGGAGTCAGAATTTAGAACGAAAGAACTTATTTATTCTGTATTCTGGATTCTGGATTCTGGATTCTCTCTCATTTCCCCCTTTCTCCTTTCTTACACTCTTGATGTATAGCCTGAACGGTTACGGATTTTTACTCTTGACTATTAGATAATAGAAATTATAGAATATAAATTATGGAAAGGCTTGGAAAGGGGTTGTCTGCGCTAATTGGAGAAGAAGAAAAAAGCAGTCTTATCGAGATTGAGATAGAGAAGATTAGCATAGGAGACTGTAAAATAAGAAGAGAACTTTTAGAGGATGAAGAGCTTATTGCCTCTATCAGAGAAAAGGGCATACTCCAGCCAATCATTGTAGTTCCAAAAGGTGAGCTGTATGAGGTGATTGCGGGACAGAGGCGGTTTCTTTCAGCAAAGAAAGCAGGCTTAACTAAGATTCCTGCCATCATAAAGGATGTGGAAAAAGCCGAACAGCTTGAGATAGCTCTCATTGAAAATATTCAGAGGAAGAACCTTAATTCCATAGAGGAAGCGGATGTTTATAAAAGACTGCGGGATGAGTTTGGCTTGACTCAGGAAGAGATAGCCAGAAAGGTTGGAAAGGAGAGAAGTTCTGTAGCAAATTCATTAAGGCTACTTTCTCTTTCCGAAAAAGTTAAGGATGGGATAATAAAAGGTGAGATTACAGCAGGTCATGCCAGGGCAATTCTTTCAATTCCCGCTCTTGAAGCAAGAGAAAATCTTGCCGATAAGATTATAAAGAAGAAATTATCTGTGAGAGAAGCAGAAAATGTTTCACGTGAAACACAAAAAAGAAACCATGAGTTATCTGCTCTTGAGGATAAGGCAAGAAAGGTATTGGGAACCCAGGTGAAGATACGAGGAAACCTTTCGAAGGGCAGGATTGAAATAGAATACTATTCACAAGAACTTTTATCTGGAATCCTTGAGAAGATTGGAATTGCTTAATAAGGCAAATCTTCATTTTTGTTGATAATCTTTGTTCCCTTGCCTATTTACATCTTAATTTTTTTCTTCCAACTCACTACTATTTCTATATCTATATATTTTAACCCCATCTCTTTCTAAATACCCAGCCCCTTCAAAGAGACCTGGCTCTTTCAAGTCCTTAAATGTCCCCTCTGTAATCATTATCTCATTAGGTTTTGCCTCCTTTTGTAAAAAATTTAATTTTTTGCTTGGCAAACAATAAAATAATTACTATAATTTATACCGTTTATATATAATTAAATAGGAAGTAAAATATGGAGCTTATTGAGAAAGACCTAATGTATATCTGGCATCCTTACACCCAGATGAAGGATGCAGAGGAATTGCCTCCAATTCTGATAGAGAGGGCAGAGGGGATAAAGCTCTATGGTGCAGACGGCAGGGTTTATTATGACACCATAGCCAGTTGGTGGTGCAATGTCCACGGCCATTGCCACCCAGGGATAACGGAGGCTATCAAGAATCAAGTAGATCAATTGGACCATATCCTCTTTGCTGGATTCACCCATAAACCTGCTATTTTACTGGCTGAAAAACTTATATCTATAGCTCCCAAAGGCTTATCAAAGGTCTTCTTTTCTGACAATGGGTCAACCTCTGTTGAGACTGCCTTAAAACTCTCCTTTCAATACTGGCATAATATAGGCAGACCAGAGAAAAGAAGGTTTCTCTCCTTAGAGTATGGCTATCACGGAGATACACTTGGGGCTATGAGCGTAAGCGACCTTGACCCATTCAACAAGTGTTTTGAATGGCTTTTTTACTCGGGATATAAAGCATGTGCCCCTTATTGCTACCGCTGTCCGCTGAGGCGTGATAGAGAGACCTGTAATATAGAGTGTATTGAGTTTGTTGAGGATATAGTTAAAGCTCGCGCTGATGAGATTTGCGGGATAATCATTGAACCTTTAATCTTTGGGGCAGGTGGAATGATTACTTATCCCAAAGAGTATCTTGAAAAAGTGGCTGAGATTGCTATGAGATATAACATTCACCTCATTTTGGACGAGGTAGCCACAGGCTTTGGCAGAACAGGCAAGATGTTTGCCACAGAGCATACCCATATTCAACCCGACTTTCTCTGTTTATCAAAAGGGATTACAGGTGGCGTCTTACCCCTTGGTGCAACCTTGACCACAGAAAAGATTTATTCTGCCTTCTATGATGACTACTCAAAGCAAAAGACCTTTTATCACGGTCATACCTACACAGCAAATCCAATATCTACGGCAGCTGCCTTAGCCAGCCTTCAGATCTTTGAGGAGGAGGATACTTTGGGTAGGCTCGCCAGGATTATCCCAATTTTTCACAAGGGATTGGAAAGGTTCAGAGAGCTTCCCATTGTTGGAGATGTCCGGTATATAGGCATGATAGGTGGGTTTGAATTAGTGAAAGATAAACTGACCAAAGAGCCATTTGATCTTTCCGAAAGGATAGGCTACAAAGTTTATAAAGAAGGGTTAAAAAGAGGGCTTATCTTAAGACCCCTGGGAAATGTCATCTATCTCTTTCCGCCACTCTGCATAAAAGAAGAGGAAATACAAGAGATTTTGGAGCTGACATATTCAACCATTGCCACTATAAAACTATGATAGTCTATAGTTTATAGTTTATAGTTTATAGTTTATAGTTTATAGTTTATAGTTGATGGTCTATAAACCATAAACTATAAACCATACACTACTTCAACCCAATCAGCCGATATAGCCCTTCTCCTATATCTTCTGTATCAACTACATCCTTGGATAAATTATAGGTAGCACTGCTCATAACTATCTCCTTTTCAAAACCGCTCTTCACCCTTTCTAAAAGCATAAAGAGGAAGGATAGAGCATCTTTGGTGGTAGGATAGGACAAACCCTCTCCTCGGGTAGTCTTTATCCCTGCTGAATGCAAAAGCATCGGTACCTCTATAGCCCGTTTCTTCTCTAACTCACTCTGTATATTCAGCCTTGCCAACTTTGCCTTTATCTTTAAGCTGGCTAATATAGCACCCTTGACATCATTATTTGAAGGAGGCTCTGTCTTAAATATGATTAGAATCTTTCCCTTCTCTCCTATCTTTATATGGCCGCTATAGTCAAAAACTGTTCTTGTTATCTCATCAAGAAGCCTTTCTAATAAACTCTGGGCAGAATCTGCATCTTCTTCAAGGTATCTGGTTATATCCCTTAAATCCAAGAGAATGAAGGAAAGATTTTGGGGATCCTGGGTCCTATCCTTATCCGAAAGAGCCTCCTGCAACTCTGCGGAGAGATGGGAGATGAACCTTTTGATTATGCTTCCTTTTTCCATACTGGCCATAGCATTCTTTACCTCAGCTTTAATAATTCTATCAATCAGCCCGCGGTAGCCTTGAGCAATATGATAGGAAATAAAGGAGGCAAAGATAAGGAATAAAACATTCAGCATCTGCTGGACAGGGCTTACCTTGCTTGAAGCATGCTCTTCTAACATTGTTCCTAATTGAATCTGCCCGGAAAAAGAGGAGTGGACAAGCATCAAGATATAGAGGATTGAGGCCAAAAGCCCGGTATAGATAGGCACCCTGGCACTATACCTCATTCCAGCCAAAGAGACAAGGATGAAATAAACCAGGAAACCTGCGGTCTTAAAGGTATGGAAACTGCCAAACAAAAAGATGGTTGCCGAAAGAAGAAAGACATCCAATGTTGAAGAAAGGTATTTTATCCATGGTTGGTAAAGCCCTTTATTTATAACCCAGATAATCACCGCCGAATAGACAAAAAGAATGATACTGGCAGATGGAATGACAAAGATTGCACCTTCTGGAAATTCATGACCAAATAAGACAGTGATTACCATACAGAATAAGCCAATTACCATCCTGCCAAAGCAGACCCTTTTTTCTGCTTCTTTCTCCTCTTCTTTCCAGACAGAAACTATATCTTTAACCATATCTTTCTCCTTTACACTATTAACTATGCACTTTACACTATTATGTTCTATGTTCTATGTTCTATGTTCAAAGTCAAGATAGAACCCATTAAATGTTAGAGAGCAGTCTCAATCTTAGAATTAACCTAGAACTTAGAACATCCTTAACATCCTTACGCCTGTAGCTTAGCGGAAGAGCATCGGACTCCGGATCCGAGGACAGGGGTTCAATTCCCCTCAGGCGTGTTATATATTTAGACACAGATTTACACTGATTTTCACTGATTAAATATTTATTATCTGTGTTCATCTGTGCAAATCAGTGTCTAATAAATCCTTTACTTCTTTCTTTCGCAGTCAATACAGAATCTGGCAAAGGGCATAGCCTCTAATCTATCAATGCCTATCTCTTTTTGGCAATTCTGACAGATGCCAAAACCCCCTCTTTCTATCCGTAAAAGTGCCTCATCAACCTTCTGCAGGGTCAGAGAGGCTTTACCCATAATCCCAATCTCCTTCTCCTGCTCATAGACATCTCCAGCTATATCTGCCATGTGAATGGAGTAAGATGACAGGTCCCCGGCCTGCTCTTTGGCACAAGTGTGGAGACAATTATTGCCTAACCCTTCCAACTCCTTCTCATACTCATTTTTCAGCTTAAGAAGCCTTCTCTTAAAATCCTCTTTTCTTTCTGTTTCCATATTTACCTCCTACAATTTTCATTTTGCATTTTTCATTTTACATTTTCAATTGTTTTAAGCACCTCCCTACACCTTTGACACAGTCCATCCTCAGTAGAGCCACTCCATATCCAGCACCTCTGGCACTTCACTCCACCTGCCTTTTCAACAGAAACATCTAATCCGGAAGTTTCTATCAAGTTGACAGAAGAGACAATGAAAAGCTCACAAAGCCCCTCTTCATACTTCTTTAATATAGAAAACTCTGGTTCTGGTGCAGAAATCTCTATCTCTGCTTCAAGGGAAGAGCCAATTATACCCTTTCCTCTCTCAGCTTCAAGACATAAATTGACCTTATCCCTTATCAGGAGCAAGCTCTCCCACTCAGAAAGAAAGGCTATATCTTTTTGCTCCTTATTTGGCTTTGGAAATTGGCCAAGAAAGACGCTCTCTTCTTTCTGTTTAAGATACGGCCAGGCCTCTTCTGCCAAAAAGGAAAGGATTGGGGCTATAATCGGCAGGATAGAGGTTATTGTCTGGTATAACGCTGTCTGAGCCTGTCTTCTCTTTGGGCTATCTTGTCTTTCGCAGTAGAGCCTGTCCTTCGTAATATCCAGATAAAAATTGCTCAAGATTACTGTGCAAAAGCCTGTGATCAGATGGACAACCCTATGAAACTCAAATTTCTCATAAGCACTTTCTGCCTCTTCTATTAAGATATTAAGCTTTGCCAATAGGAATTTGTCTGCATCCATCAAATCCGTATATTTGATGGCTTTTTCTTCTTCAAAATCACTTAGATTTGCCAGGATAAATCTTATCGTATTCCGTATCTTCCTGTAAGAGTTGATGGTTGTCTCAAGTATCTCTTTCCCCAGCCTCATATCCTCCCTGAAATCAGTAGAGGCAACCCAGAGCCTGAGCGGGTCTGCCCCGAATTTCTCTATTATCTCCTGAGGAGCTATAACATTGCCCAAAGATTTTGACATCGTCCTTCCCTTTTCATCCAGCATAAAGCCATGGGTGAGAACAGCCTTGTATGGAGGCTTATCAAATACAGCCATAGATGTGAGCATGGATGACTGAAACCACCCTCTGTGTTGATCTGATCCCTCAAGATACAGGTCAGCAGGCCAGGTTAGCTCATCCCTTTGCTTAAGCACCGCATAGTGCGATGAGCCAGAGTCAAACCAGACATCCAAGATATCAGCCTCCTTTTCAAAATCACTTGAGCCACAATCACACCTTGAATTTGGCAATAGAACCTCGCTTACCCCCTTTTCAAACCAGGCACCAGAGCCTTCTTTTCTGATAATAGATGCGACAAACTCTATTGTCTCTCCTGTAAGATGAGCTTTTCCGCAAGCCTTGCAGATAAAGGCTGGAATAGGAATTCCCCATGCCCTCTGCCTTGAGATACACCAATCCCCTCTATTTTCTATCATTGCTGTAAATCTTCTCTCTCCCCACTCAGGAATCCACTCTACATCCTTTAAGCATGAGAGAATCCTCTCCCGCAGATTATTGTGGTCTATCTTTATAAACCACTGGCTTGTTGCCCGAAATATTATAGGCTTCTTACATCGCCAGCAATGAGGGTATGAGTGAAGAATCTCTTCAGAGAAAAAGAGCTTGCCGCTTTCTTTCAGAAGACTGATAATCTTCGTTTGACAAGCTATAACATCCTCTCCAATAAACTTACCCTCTGTAAACCTTCCAGAGTTATCCACAGGGGAAAGGATCTCTAATCCATTGGCTATACCTGCTACATAATCTTCCATCCCATGACCTGGAGCGATATGAACACACCCTGTGCCAAGCTCTGCTGTGACAAAGTCAGCACTGATTACCCTTGAAGTTCTATCTAAATATGGATGCCGGGCAACCTTTCCAAAGAGTTCTGTTGGACTAATCTCCCTTTTCACCTTCCAATTTGAGATTGCTGCCCTTCTCATCACATCTTCTATCAGACTTTTAGCTATAATCAGGGATTCACCATCCGCCTCTATCTCTTGATAGGTAAAGGAAGGGTTCAAAGCACAGGCAAGGTTTCCCTCAAGTGTCCAGGGTGTTGTTGTCCAGATTAAAAGGTTAGAGGACTCAAGTGGAAACTTTACATAGATGGATGTGGAAGCTATCTCCTTATACTCAACCTCAGCCTCAGCAAGGGCGGTCTGACAACTTTTGCACCAGAAGACAGGCTTTTTGTCCTTATAGACAAACCCTTTCTTTACCATCTCACTGAATAAGAGCAGGGTGTCGGCAATATAATCGTTGGTAAAGGTTAAATATGGATTTTCCCAGTCACCAAAGACACCAAGCCTCTTGAACTCATCCCTCTGAATATTGACAAATTTTTCTGCGTAAGTCTGGCACTCTTCTTTTACCTTTGAATATAGCGTCTCTTTGGGAAGTGTTTCCATAACCTTATGTTCAATGGGAAGCCCGTGGCAATCCCAGCCAGGCACATAGACAGCATTAAATCCAGAGAGATTCTTATGCTTCACAATGATGTCCTTGAGGAGCTTGTTTAAGGCTGTTCCCATGTGGATATGACCATTAGCATAAGGAGGGCCATCGTGGAGGATATACTTTTTTGAAAGGCCCCTTTTTTCCCAGATGAGCTTTTCTATCTCCTTTTCCTTCCAGGCTGAAAGCATCTCAGGCTCCCTGACCTTTAGGTTTGCCTTCATCGGAAAGTCTGTCTTGGGAAGGTTCAAGGTTTTACTATAATCCATAGAAGGGAATTATACGAAGAGAATAGGGTTTGGGCAATAAAAAATAATGGGTCTAAAAAAGTAAAAATTATTGTGGATTGAAATTTGGTAACTATTTACTCAAGTGAAGTAGAAGAAGAAACACGAAAGCCCGAAAGGGAGAAAACCCGAAAGTGAGAAAGAGAGTTGAACCACAAAGCTCACAAAGAGCACAAAGATAGATATTAAAA
>Ga0180007_10005856_pt1 | contig 12226 bp, 11 predicted proteins | sample MM_PC_MetaG_FD_121122 | JGI IMG/M metagenome (GOLD analysis project Ga0180007, IMG submission 121122) | Groundwater microbial communities from the Aspo Hard Rock Laboratory (HRL) deep subsurface site, Sweden - MM_PC_MetaG | ecosystem: Environmental > Aquatic > Deep subsurface > Groundwater...
TCGCAACTACCCCCCCCATTATCAAAGACCACCCCGAGGACAACTGCCACCGTGGTACCCACGAAAAATGTAAACCAGCCTGCCCGTTTCACTTTGTCCTTTGTGGCACCACCGATAATGCCAGCAAAAACTGAAAACGCGGCTAAAGTACACATATACTCCAGCCACTTTTCTGACCAACCACTAATGATTACAGCGGCTAACACGCCGATAATAATTATCAACCGTGCCTTACATCCACGCGACATAATAACCTCCCAAGCCTATGTTAGATCGCACTTTCAATCCAATAATGAAGCTAACAATATATTATAAAATAGCAATATTATAATACCATAGCAATAAACAGTAAAAATAACAACTGTTTTTTGACTATCCTGTTCATGCGTCGTAGAATGTATATATGAGTGATCCAATAAACCAACAGATAAATAACTTTTTAACTTATCTTGAACATAACAGGCAGGCTTCTGCATTAACTATTAATAACTATAAATTTTATTTATCACGTTTTTATAACCTGACTAAAATAAATAGCATTGATCAGATCAATATCGAGTCCATTAATTCATTCCGCTCCCAATTAAGCCAAATCCGCAACCAGCGCGGCGGAATGATGAAACTCACCACCCAAAACTACCATTTAATTGCCTTGCGTACCTTTTTAAATTACCTAAAAACAAAAGGCTTAAGCGCATTTAATCCTGATAAAATAAGTCTTAATAAAACAAAAAAGGAAACAATTAATGCACTTGAAAAAAATAATATGGAGAAATTGCTGCAAGCCCCCTTGCTGACTAAAAGCCCGGATATTATTAAAACACGTGATAAATCAATACTTGAGCTTCTATTAAGTACTGGCCTAAAAGTGTCTGAGCTGGCCTCATTAAGAAGAAACCATATTAACTTTATGTATAATGTACTGACCATCAAAGGTATGGGTGGACGCTTCAGAACTATGGAGCTGAACAACCACGCTAAATTCTGGATAAACAAATATTTGGAAATGCGCACTGACAGCCTGCCGGCGCTTTTTATCCGGCATGACAAAGCCAAATCACGCCAGCTGAAAAAAATCAATGCTGAAGAATACCAGCTGACCCCACGGACTGTCCAGAGAATTATAAAAAAGTACGCTAAGTCATCTGAGCTGAACCCAAACATTACTCCCCAAACCCTTAGGCACTCATATGCTAAATATTTATTAGCCACAGGTGAAGACCTGAAACATGTCCAGTCAAAACTCGGCCACGCTTCAATTATCACTACGCACATGTACACCCGTGGAGCATAACTCTATTATTGACTAACTAATTTTAATCTGCTACCTTACTATAGAATCATATGCCAGAAATAATTACATCCTCCCCGCCGACTGAACACGAATTTACAAATAAAAGGGAAAATGAAACTCCCCGGGAATCAGTAAATTTTTCCAAGTGCCAAATGGATAAAGTCATAACTGCACATAATAATGACCAGCCGGTTGAATATGAATCATTCAGTCCATACTTAAGGGATAACAATCCTGATGACGGCTCTTTGAAACAGGAAATGATCCCTGAAGACCGGGCTGGCTTAGAAATATTAAAGCTCCTTAATGAAGAATTTCCAAATGCCAAAGCGATCAGTTTATATGATGAATATAATTTACCGCCCGGACAAGCAGAATCTTATTCTAAACAACAAAAGGAAAATTTTCTAACCTCAATTAAACAGAGGCTGACCAGCGAGGGAGCTAAGGTTGACCACTTTGTTTCAGAAAGTTCTAAGGTAGAAGCAGCCACAACATTAGTAGAACAATTGAAAAACATCACACAGCCTGACAGTAAATCGGTAATTAAAGAAAAAGGGGGAGCAATATATTTTAATGACGGCCAAAGTGAAGGCGGCCAGTATGACGATCACTTTTTTCCGTTACGCACCAAAGGCGGCCGCTGGACATGTGAAGCCCTGGACGCTTCCTCATTCTTAAATCCCGAGAATCAAAAAACCACCCATTTAGTTATTTTGCCGAAACGATTTGAAATATAGCAGGACAGAGTATTTAATGTATTAAATGCCCTGGGCATTAAGCCGGATAACTATCACAATATCTTTTTTGATCCTGAAGCCGACCCAGCTGAAGTAGTCAGGCAGATTCAGGAAAAAATAAATCAAGCTAGACAGTAAAAACACGCCCTTGTAGTTTCCACCTACGTCCTTCGGACTTCTCGCCGTCGCGTAGCTTTAGCGAAGCACGGCGGCGGACACGCAACGGATAGAGCACCAACTTTCTAAGCCCCAATTTAATATGAACAATAATTCTAAGTTATTCATAACCTCTTTGCCCCTGTAGTTCAACGGATAGAACGAGGGCCTTCTAAGCCTTAAATTGAGGTTCGATTCCTCACGGGGGCAAAGAGGTTATGAATAGTAAGATTCTCAAAACAAAATGAAGATCCCGCCGGATGGCGAGGTTTACTGAGGGCACCAGACAATATTAAACTACATTAGCGACCACAAAAAATAAAAAATAAATAACCCGCCACCCCCGACTAAGTGGACTATTATTGGATATAATAAACGTTTATACTTTAACATTAGCCAACCCATAAACAGGCCGAACAAGAAAGTAATTACTATAAATTCCCAACCATAGTGTAAATGAGAGACAGAATATAAAATTGAACTAACCACCACCACAGCCCAATTATTAGACTTCCATGAACGCAGAGCGCCCATTATATAACCGCGAAATATGAACTCCTGCAGGGGAATACTGATAATTATATAAAATAAAATTATCAGGGTAAAAGACAGCTCTCTTACCTGATTGGCCCAACTGGTATTCTCAAGATAGCCTTTAAGGTCATTATTCAGCAAATGAATAACAACCAGGGTAAAAAATGAAACTATAATCAATCCTGCCACCAGAATCTTAACGTCTTTCTTGGATATGCCAACACGCTGCTTTAAATAGTCATCATGTCTAATAAAAAAGTAGCAGGCAATGCTGGCTGCTATAATCATGATATTACTAAGAATGCTGATGCCGGCCCTGCTTTGCCCGAGCCAAGGGTAAAGAAGCGCAAAAATTACGTTGATGCCAATAATTATAAATAAAATATTTGCTTTTTGATTTTTCATTATACTTATTGTATACGAAAACCTAGTTTCTCGCTAATACTTGAAAAAAAATCCTATTTTTCTTATACTAAATCACACATCACGCGCGCTAAGCAGCTGGTAATTCATTTATAGCTCTTGCCTCTTACTTGTCCCGTCGAATGACGGGAAGCCAACGGTCGGGGGTTTCCGGTCATCCCGTCATTCGACGGGATAAATGCGACCGGTCGCCCGGGGTTAATCCTCGGGCGATTCCCTTACATATTTAAAAATATGCCATTTGTATATTTTCTAAAACTATCCAACAATAATATATATAAAGGCACTACCGGCGATGTTAAGAAAAGAGTTTCTGAACATAAAAATGGTAAAGTTAAATCAACAAAAAATTATTGGCCTCTTGTATTAATTGGATATGAATACTACCATTTAAAAACAGATGCAAAAAGGAGGGAAAAATTCCTCAAAACATCTGAAGGCAGAAAACTACTAAAAAGACAATACAGAGATATAATAAATAGTAAAATTAAAAAATAATTATAGGCGCGCATAGCTCAGCTGGTAGAGCAGTGGCCTCTTAAGCCAACGGTCGGGGGTTCGAATCCCTCTGCGCGCAAATGCACGCCTGCCATCTCGTATGGCTGGCGGGTATTTGTTTTATTAGGAGGGATTCGAATAGGCAGCAATGAGGCAAGCGTGACAACGCGAAGCCGAATGCCGACGAATGCGACCATAAGGAGCATTCGGCGCTGCCCAGAACAACGAACCGCCTTGGGCGGGGAGGCGAAAATCTTTACCCTGCACCCGAATGGAATGAGTGGTGCGGGGCCTCTGCGCGCACCAAAAAATCCCTTCCAAAACAGAAGGGGACTTTTTGATTTCAATAAATCTAATTATTAACCAAGTCAAATTAAATATCAATAAATAGTACCTAACTGCACTTATTGGAAAAAAACTGTGGATAACTAATACTTGTTAATTATATTTAATTAATATATATTGTCTATATAATTACTAGACAAATAAAAATATGCGTTTAACTACAAAAAGTGAATATGCTCTTCTGGCCCTCCTATATATCTCCCGTCACCAAAAAAAAGGATATGTAAAAATTGAAAAAATCTGCAAAAAGTATAATATTGATAAAAAATACCTGGAACAGCTATTAACACATCTGCGACAGAAAAAAATTATTACTACCCAACGCGGCGCTTATGGCGGTTATCGCCTGGCTCGGCCAGCTAATAAAATAACTTTAGCGGAAATTATACGTTTTATGGATGGTGCACTGGCACCAACTGAATCAGTCAGTAAATATTTTTATTCACCCACACCCTTAAGCAATGATAAAAAAATCTTGCCAATTTTTAGTGATATACGCAATTACATTGCCAAAAAATTGGAGAAAGTTACTCTCCAGGATTTAATTTAATAATTTAATCAATAAAAAATGAAAAAAAAATTTCTACTACTAATACCAATTTTATTTATGGCTGTTCTAATATCCGGCTGTCAGCAGACAAATAACGATAACCAACCAATAGAAAAACAAATTATTAAAGTAGGGTATTTCCCAAATGTAACCCATGCTCAGGCTTTGATCGGTATCGGCAATGGCTATTTTCAGGAAACCATGGGTGATAATATTGAAATTAAAACTACGGTTTTTAATGCCGGGCCGTCAGAAATTGAAGCTCTTTTTGCCGGAGAAATAGACATTGGGTATATCGGCCCCAGCCCGGCGGTCAACGGTTTTATTAAGTCAAACGGTGAATCACTCCGGGTGATTAGCGGTGCAGTTTCCGGCGGCGCATCATTGGTCGTCCAACCAGAGCTGTATGACGCTTTTCAACAGGAAGGCATAAAAGCATTGGAAAATAAAATAATTGCTTCACCGCAACAAGGCAACACTCAAGACATCTCACTTCGCCATTATATCAAAGAAAATAACCTGGAAAGTAAAACCACTATCATGCCAACAAAAAACGCTGATCAACTGATTCTTTTTACTAAAAAAGAGATTGACGGCGCCTGGTCGCCGGAGCCCTGGGCTTCACGTCTGATTCAGGAAGTCAGCGCCAAACGGCTAATCGACGAAAGGACGCTCTGGGAAAATAACCAGTTATGTATTACCCACGTCATTGCCAATACAGACTTTATAAACGAACATCCCGAATTAGTAAAAAAATGGCTGCAAGCCCACATAGACATTACCGAATGGATCAATGACAATCCGGATGAGGCCAAATCAATTGCCAACAGCGAAATTGAAAAATTAACCACCCAGAAGCTTCCCGATGAAGTGCTCAACATCGCTTGGAAAATGTTTGACATTAGCGTTAACCCGGTCAAGAACTCTGTTTATACATTTGGCCAATGGGCTTATGAGCAGGGCTTTTTAGGCGATACGGAGCCTGATCTAACTAACCTCTATGACCTTAAATATCTCAATGAAACTGCAAATACGGAATATTAACAAAAAATTTAACAATAACGGTCATAGTATTGAGGCACTGGATAACATAAACATGGAAATCTCTTACGGAGAATTTGTTTGTCTGGTTGGACCATCCGGCTGCGGTAAATCAACGCTGCTCAACATAATTGCCGGGCTATCAACGCCTTCACAAGGGCGCATCATCAAGCAAGGCCAACCGGGCTTTATGTTTCAGGAACCGACGCTTTTTCCCTGGCTTAAAGTAAAAGACAACGTAGCTTTTGGGCTCAAAAACCTGCACCAAGAAAAAACTGCCATCAAAGAAAAGGTTGATCATTACCTTAAAATGGTGCATCTGTCTGGGTTTGAAAACGCCTATCCGCATGAACTATCCGGCGGCATGAAACAGCGCACCGCGCTGGCCAGGACCCTTATCCTGGATCCGCCCATCCTGCTGATGGACGAGCCTTTCGCCGCCCTTGACGCGCAAACCCGAGAAATCATGTACACAGAGCTCCAGGAAATTTGGCGCATTACCAAAAAAACCATTGTCTTCGTCACCCACAACGTGCGCGAAGCGGTCTGCCTCGGCGACCGGGTGCTGGTTTTTACCGCCCGGCCGGGCAGGATAAAAAAAGAATTTTTTATCAACCTCCCGCGCCCCAGGGACCTGGGCAACCTGGAAGTTATTAAAATCAGCAATGCCATCCACGAGGAATTAAAAGAGGAGGTGGAAAAATTCAGACAGGAAATGGAAACTCATGAAAAAAATTAAACTGGCTATAAAAATTATCATTTTTCTGCTACTGCTGTTCGGTCTGTGGTATGGCTTGTACTATTTTAAAATATGGCCGGCTTGGCTTTTCCCTTCGCCCCAGCAGGTATGGAAAACCCTGCTAAAAGGACTAGCCAATAAAACCCTTATCATAGGCATCCTAATAAGCTTAAAAAGGATATTTATCGGCTTCGGCAGCGCCCTCCTGATAGGCACTATCCTAGGCTTTCTAATCGCACGAATACAAATTTTAAAAGAGACGCTTGGCATCCTACTGCTTGGTTTACAAACTTTACCCAGCATCTGTTGGCTGCCACTGGCCCTGCTATGGTTCGGACTGAATGAAAAAGCGATAGTCTTCGTGGTTATTATCGGCGCTATTTTCAGTATTACCCTGTCCGTACAAGCAGCCGTCTTAAACGTACCAATAATTTACCTGCAGGCTGGTAAAATTCTAGGAGCAAAAAAATTCACTTTATACCGGCGGGTAGTGCTACCGGCCATCATGCCTTCTTACCTAACGGGCATCAAACAAGGCTGGTCATTTGCCTGGCGGTCCCTGATGTCCGGGGAAATGCTTTTTATAACAGTAGGCTTGGGCCAGCTGCTGATGTTCGGACGTGAGTTAAATGATATGTCGCAGGTCTTGGCCGTTATGCTGGTGATAATTTTCATCGGGGTATTTTTTGATCAGCTAGTTTTCGGATTCATTGACCGCCAGTTGAAACGGCGCTGGGGATTATAGTTTATTTCGCTACTAATAAAATAAATAGCGGGCCAAATAAATTTGACTCATTTTTTTCACTAACAATATGCTAAAATTAAGTATTTTTTTAGACTATACAATTAATCAACCTCTTCCCAGGTAATTATGCGGAACTGGTCAGTGGCTGGAAAAAACGGCGGGGGAGAAAAGTAAAATTCATCATCATAAAGAAGGTTGCGCGTGCAATAGCCTGAACCTTGTGTATGCCCGTCATCGCAGGTATAGCTGGAACCAGTCCAGGCATAGCCATACCTTTCATTAGTACCGATGGCTCCAAAATTAGTAAAGGTATCACGTGAATAATTTTGATTACAACCAGCCGGATTAAAATCTCCACTCGCGCTTGGATAATATAATCGTCCGACCCGGCCTTTTTGGGCAATTAAAGCCGCATCAACCCGTAAATCATCTTCACTAAAGAAACCAGCATAAACATTATCCTGCGCTAATAAACCAATAGCATCTGTACCATCATAATTGGTATATAATAAATCATTATTATTAATAATATTTGCGTTGCCTGAACTATATGGAGTTTTTGCCGCTACTACAGTAACCCTATCACCATTTATCTGACCGTCTACCCAAACGTCATCCTCAATAAATATTAATCCATTAGTAGGCATATTAAGATTATCAGAACTCTCACCTCCGTAATTAAATGTTTCCTCAGTACCAACTGACCATAGGTTAGTACTGGAATAATTTGTCCACCAGCACCAAGTCCAGAAACAAGTATATTTTTGGCATGTTTGCTGGCCGGTGACGCGATATATTTCCACCTTATGATCTGTCCTGAAATGCACACGATATCCTTCGGCGTTTGAATCTGTAAGGTAAATGCCATTAGCGGCTGCTTCAGCCTGCAGGTCATCAAACTCACCGCTGATACTGGTAAAGCTGACGCCGCCGACATCAACCTCGCGCCCCACCTCAAATACATCAGGACGCGACGGCATAGCAGTCGGTGGAAGGGGATCAGTCGGACTGAGATGTGTATGCACTGCCCATTCATTGCCACCGCCATGGTCTGGATCGTTATAGTCAATTTCTGAACTGCTGACTACATTATGCGCCAGTCCGTCAAAACGAATCCCATAATTGGAATGGATAGGCCCATACACTTCTGTACCTTCGCCAAATCGCATATTATCATTGGCCACCACGGCAAAATTAGTAAACGAAGGCCGGCCTAAAACCGCGCTGATTATTTTTTTTAGGTTGGGTTTTTCAGTCGTGCTGCCTGATGATTCAATTGTCGCCACTGTTGAACCTACTGGCGGAGGAGTGATGTCAAGCGAAAACTGGCCCAGCACACTGCCGTCTGCGTCAGAATATTCATGCACGTATGGACCGGGCGCGCCTGTGCCGTCCTGAAAATCATCCCGATCATGCGCTAAGTGCCAACGATAGTATTCAATCCCTGCCTCGGCTATTTGGAAAGATATTTCCCTGAATTTTTCCTGGTTTGAAAGCTTAGCCCGGCTGACGACATAAGTTAAAGCTAGGGTTGATAAACTAACAAATAAAGTGATTATTATCAATACTGGAATATAAATACTACCTGTTGTGGATTTAATTCTCATATTTATACTTTAAATTCCTCAAAGAAATATTAGTTTCCACTTCAATAGGGGCGGGCAAGGCGTTTGGATCACTGTCAATGACTAGCCTCATCTGCACCAAACTGATTTCATTAAGTTCAAACGGGTCAGCTAACGGATCACTGGCCCCGTTATAACTGTTGTCAAAATATTTAAACAAATAATCAATATTTATTATATCCTGGGCAATAACCGAGCGGTCGTCCTGAGTAAAAGCCGGGTACTGTGCAGGCTCGCCGCCGTCTGACTCCGTCACCCAGCGATATAAAATCCCGTTAGACAATTCATACTTCACCTTTTCCCGTTTGGTATCATCATCAATATTGGCAAAAAAGACAATTGAAAAATCATCCACATATTCAATAGGATACGAGCCGTTATCTGAAATTATCATTTCTCTTATCTCACCGACTACACTGCGAAAGGCAACCCGCACATTTTCCTGTGCTTCTACGTGATCCTGAGTTATATTCCATAGTTTCATCCCCTGATAGGTGAAAGCACCAATGCCTACACTAATCAAAGATACGATCGAGAGAACTACGATCATTTCAACTAGGGAAAAACCTTTACTTAACAATATTTTCATACTACGGATTTATCGTTAATAAAATCTCTTTTGTAGTATAGCCGCTCACGTCTAATGTTTCATTGCTGGGCTGGTACCCATCCAGACTTGATTCAACAATATATGTCTCAGCAGTTAAGTTAGCAAAATAAGCCTGGCCTGGTGGCAGGCATTCTAACGTATATCCAATTCTGATATTAGTCAGGGTAGGCGTATAATAAGTATCTTCTGTTGATAAATATACTTTATAGCGCAAATACTGATCACCATCATGGCTGGCAGTAATATCAGTATTGCTCTCTGTATAATATGAGCTGTCAGTACCATCCGGTCCAATGTAATTCCAGGTGCTATTGTCATTATTGGTAGCTAGCTGAAATTTAATACTGCCTGAACCTGCTTCTGCTGGCTGGGAGGTTGGCTGCCAGTTAATTGTTGTGAATTCGCTGTTTGATGGTGCAGAACCGCCCAGGTTAAAAGTTGATGAAGTTAATTCGCCCGGGCTATCATAGTTTTCAATATCATAGCTAACATTAAAATCTTCTACTATTGGCGTAACATCCTCATCCGTTGTTTCCATTTCAATGCGAACGCGTAAATCATCACCAACATTGCTGAACTCGTGCGGCACGGCCATGGGTAAGAATACCTGCTCAAAATTCGTTCCGCCGTCAGCTGATAAATAATATTCCAGTGTTTGACCATTAACCTGTTCTGTAGCAGTCAATAGAGCAGATACAACTTTGCCGTACTGGCTGTTTAATTGGAACGTCTGTGCGTATTCCCTTTCTGTTGTAGAATATTTTCCAACAAATGTTGTCATTTTCAGTTCCTGGTCCGGCACACTCCAGTTAGCCGTGGTATTACCACCGTCCTTTTGGGTACCTGTGCTAAAATCTTCACTAAAAGAATAATTAGGTTCATTTTTTAACAATGTAATTTGGCCGGTAGTACTGGTAGTGTCAACGTGTGTATTATCGGAAAAATATTTTGTAGTATCAATAAAATCTGCCTGACCATCGCCGCCTGACCAGTCAGTTTGTTCAATAAAGCCCTGACCGGTAAATTTTGTTTCATCATAACTCTGATCTCCATTAACCAGCCGTACGCTGGCATTAGAAAGATTAGTATCCGTACCTGAATCCTTGACTGTAACTAAAAGTGAATTACTAGTTTGGCTGGCTAGTAACACATTAATGGTAGTATTGGTATTTGGTAAAACATTTAAGGCCAGGTCATGGTTAATGCCGGCAATACTATAACCAGCTGTATTAACAAGCAAGTCATACAAATCCCACTCAACATCCGCCTTACTCCAGTGTGGGGTTTGCCCAGCATCAGTTGTCAGGTCAATAGAATTTTTTAATATTTCCGGATTAACACTTATCTTTTTATCCAATCCCATTAGCGTAAAATCAATCCCATCTAATGCTACGCACTGCTCATTATAACTATTAATGGCAAGAGTACTAAATTCATCAATAATGAAAGTGGCTTCCTCTAATTCACCAATATGAACAGAGATGTTTTCAAGAAACGGATCTGGTACGCCTTCACTGTCGGTACACGCCGTGCCGTCACTTTGCTGGCTGCAGGTGCGGTCAGTAGTATAACCATCCTTGGTCACCTTTATTACGTAGCTGTTCTGTGACGGTTCCAAGTCCAACAGTAAAAGATGTCCATTATTATCAGTGCTCATGGCAATATTTACATTAGGCACCACATCAGTATTAGTTACCGTGACCGAGGCATTAGCTACTGGCACACCATCAGCATTAATAACTTCTACTAACAAAAAACCTTTATCAGTATCACCCTCTAAATCCTGAGGTGCAATAATGGTAGATAGTTTTAGGAATTTTTCGGCTCCACCTACTAGCCAAGTTACCTTAACATCACTTTTTTTATAATCTGCCGGATTATTTTGATATGCCGGAATATCACGCGGTTTGTTTACGACGGTTCCGTCAATACACTCGGACCACTGGTCAGGCGGGAATCCTGCCCTTTCTCCAGCACAACCGTCAAAAGGATCGTCATAATAACGCACAGTTGTATAAACAGTAAATGTTGAATTGGAACGTATTATTTCCTTAGTTGGTGGGATAGAACCGCTAGGCGATCCGGTAATTGTACCCAAATCATTGTAATTAATGTTCCTGAGTACTTCCATTTGTGCATTAGCAATCTCCACAGCCACTAATTTCGCCTTAGTGCCTGTTAAACTGCGGGCTGAATTTTCAAAAGCTGCCAGCATGACCATAAACATACCTGAAAAAATCAGGAGTAAAACCAGTACTTCTACTAAAGTAAATCCAGATTGTTGTTGAATTTTATTCTGCATTTGGCTATTAAATTTCCTATTAATAATTATATATCTAATTGCATAAAATGCCAATAAACATGATATATAATCCACCCTTTTCTCACCTGCAAACTTGAATAATAACATGCTAAAGTAGCCATGGAATTAATGACCTTTAATTAGCACAGTGCGGTTGTCTTATAAGTCGAAAGGAATGTGTTATGAAATCGTCTCATGTTAACTCTGGTGCAAGAGCGGAAATCCTACGCACTAGTGATGGTATTAACTTTGAGCGATTGAATCTACCGCTTTCTGCAGTAGAGGTGATTGCCAATGGGATTAAGTGCTTAGGCATAAGTCCCAAAAGTCTGCTCTTGCAATATGAAGATCGCTATTGGATAGCGGTTAACATGTCGGGAGTAGTCCAATAACTTACCACTACACGACAACTACAACTACAACACTACCAACGACGCCACAGAAACCGTTACGACAACTCGCGACTTAGACGTAATAACCTCCTTTTTTGTTTCTGTAACCATAAGACTAAAACACTGTGTGAGAGGGAGCCATCCGGCTCCCTTTATTTTATATTCATAATTTATTGGTATTGAAGTATAATAAAGCTAAATAATCGCTGATATCATAACCATGGACAACCAA